>PPYF01267029.1_pt1 | contig 96413 bp, 84 predicted proteins | sample 1559871 | NCBI WGS metagenome assembly PPYF01 (sample SAMN08240021, study PRJNA423297) | Human gut metagenome, whole genome shotgun sequencing project.
AAATAGCTCTATAATAAAACCTGAAAATAGAAACGGCGCTGAATCGACATCATGTCGGTCAGCGCCGTAACTTTATATGGAGAATTGGCTATTTGCCTTCCTCATACCATTTTGAATACATCAGATAGTTGTGTGCTATCTTCACGTTCATCTCCTTTGCCTGTGCCGGATCGACCATCTTCTTGAACTTGGCGGGCACTCCCATCCACAGTTCGTGCGCTCCGATTTTAGTGCCTGGCGAAACAACGCTGCCGGCTGCCACGATGGCGCCCTCGCCCACCTCGACGCCGTCGAGCAGCACGCTGCCCATGCCGATAAGCGCATAGTCGCACACCTTGGCTCCGTGGATTGTCACGTTGTGGCCCACCGAAACGTCGTTGCCGATTTCAATAACCGACTTCTGATAAAGAGTGTGGAGCACCGAGCCGTCCTGTATGTTGACGCGGTCGCCGATGGTGATGGTGTTCACATCGCCACGCAACACGGTGCTGAACCAGATGCTGCATTCGTCGCCCATCGTCACATCGCCGACAAGTGTGGCATTCTCTGCAATAAAGCAGTCCTTGCCGATTTTGGGAGTAAATCCTCTAACTGATTTTATAAGTGCCATTAGAATTATTTTTTAAGTTCTTTAGTTTTCTCTTCAAGCCAAGCCTTCTGCTCTGCATCAAGATGCGGCATGAGTCGCTCGCGCACTGTGGCGTGATAGTTGTTGACCCACGCCAGCTCTTCGGCTGAAAGCATCGACAAGTCTATCAAACGGTTGTCGTAAGGGAACAGGGTCAGCACCTCGAAGTTCATAAAGTCTCCGAAATCATCCGTATGACGATAGTTGCGCGAAAGCACAAGGTTTTCGATACGGATGCCATACTCTCCGGTTTTGTAAAGTCCCGGCTCGTCGCTGGTAATCATTCCCGGCACAAGCACCGTAGGATTCTCGTTCAAACGGAAATTCTGCGGTCCCTCATGCACGTTCAGGAAATGTCCGACACCATGGCCTGTTCCGTGCCAGTATGTCATACATTCCTTCCACAGGAACTGACGCGCAAGCACATCAAGCTGGCTGCCGCGGGTGCCTGTTGGATAAATCATCGAGCCAAGGGCGATATGTCCCTTCAGCACGAGAGTATAGTCGTGGCGTTGTGCTTCGGTTGGTGTGCCGAGAGCAACGGTGCGCGTGATGTCGGTTGTTCCGTCGAGATACTGGCCGCCAGTGTCTACAAGCAACATTCCCTCGGGGTGAAGAGTCGACGACGTTTCCTTCTCTGGCTCATAATGCACGATGGCGCCATGCTCGTTGTAGCCGGCTATAAGACCGAAGCTTTCGCCGCGGTAAAGCGGGCTGGCTGCACGGAACTCCTGAACCTTCTGCGCCACGTCATATTCCGTGATGCTGCCAGAAGCCACGTTCTGCTCAATCCACATAAACAGTTTCACGAGAGCCACGCCGTCGCGCTCCATAGCCTTACGCGTGCCCTCGATCTGCACATCGTTTTTCACTGCCTTCAGCAATGCTACCGGCGACTGCGCATAGACCGTGCCGCAATTGAGCAGGCTGCGGGCAATCGTGTCGCTCGTCTTGTTGGGGTCAAGAAGCACTGTGGCGTCCTTGATTTTCTCAAGAAATTTCTCCACACTGTCGTAAGGTGCAACCTCTACACCACACTCCTTGAGATACGCACGCACATCGGCATCGATTTTGCGCTCATCCACGAAAAACACGTTAACAGTGTCCGACAGATAGGCATAAGATATTGTCACCGGATTGAATTCAACGTCTGAGCAGCGCACATTGAGCGTCCAGGCAATCTCGTCGAGTGCCGACAGCAATGTAGCGTCGGCGCCGTGCTCCGCTGCCTTGTCAAGCACTTTCTTTATCTTGCTCTGCGTGCTTTCGCCGGCATACTGCTCCTCATGCACAAACACCTTATCGAGAGGCAATGCCTGACGGTCGGCATAAATTTCAGGGAATGGATCAAAGTCGGTGGCGAAACGGAATCCGTTCTCGCCGCAGAACGCCTCAAGACGCGATGCCTGAACCACGGAGAAAAGCAGTCCGTTGACTGCAAGCACTCCGCCTTCCTCAAGATTCTCGGCAAGCCACTCGGTCGTCGTCGGATCGTTGCCGCCGTCTTCCTTATACATTGTCACGCCGGTGCCTTCAAGCTCCTGCTCTGCCTGAAGGAAATAGCGAGAGTCAGTCCACAGCCCTGCATCGGTGAGTGTGACCACTGCCGTACCGTTTGATCCAGTAAATCCTGTAACCCAGTCGCGCAGTTTCCAATGCGCGCTTGTATACTCACTCTGATGAGGGTCGGTGCCTGGGATAATCACCGCATCGACGTGGCTCTTGCGCATTGCCTGGCGCAAAGCCTCAAGATTTTTTACAGTATCTTTCATTGTCTGTATGTTTGTCCGGTTTTATTTGCCGGGGTTCAATGTCAAGCGGTCAAGCGCCACGTAAGCGGGAGTGTTCATGCCCCACTGTCCGGAATCGCTCGAAGCCATCTGCAAGTAGATGCTCTTCAACGCGCTGCCTGCACTGAGCGGCGACAGGTCGACCATTGTCCAATCCTTTACCAATGTGTGCTTTCCGTCGCGGTAGTCGGCAAGATAGAAATCCACCGGACCCACGACAGTGCCATTGGCTGTAACGCCATAGAACGACGCCTTCATCCAGTCGCCGTCGGCAAATTTCTTTGAATACGACGAGCCGTTGAGCATCGTGTAGAATGCGTAGGTCGTATTGTTCAGATACACAGACTTGACGGTGAATGTAGAACCGTCGGTCATCGAAATTCCCAACGACGGGCTTGCTGGATTCTCTCCTTCAGCCGAATTCCAATAGCCTACAAGATACGGTGTGCCCAAGCCTGTGACACCGCCGCCCGACATTGAGGCATACTGATGGTCGAGCCATGTGTTTTCAGCTGTGTAGTCATCAACGTCTGTGACGCGCGACGCGCAAAATCCCGACCAGTATGAGCCCCACTCGCTCGCTGTGGCTGTGTGGGAGAATGTAACGCCCTGGCAATCGATGCCATGCACCTCTGTATTGAGAGCGTCGGCCCATTCACCATCGCCGTTATATGTCAATTTTGTATTGACAAGATTGACAGTTACCGTATTGTCGGGCTCGTTGTCGGAGCACGAAGTCATAGGCAACACTGCCAACAGTCCACACATCAAAATCAAATTCTTAACCGTAAGTTTCATTTTCTTAATTCTTTAAAATGTTATATGTTTTGCTTCAATATTGTCGGAAAGAAACACCGAAGCCATCGTGCTGAATTTTTCTGACGACTCTGTGGTGCGATATTCGCATCCGCCGCCTTTCGCGCAGCGCGACTCCATCTCGGGATGGCGCGAAAGATAGTCTTTAAGGCTGTCGGCAACGATGGTTCCCTGCTTCACGATGCTGACTCCTTCCGGGATATAACGCTTGATTTTCTGATACAGCAACGGATAATGCGTGCATCCAAGCACAACCGTATCTATGGCCGGCTGCTGGGCAAACAACATGTCGACATATTTCTTGACGAAATAATCGGCTCCGTCGCCGTCAGCCTCACGATACTCCACCAACGGAACCCACATAGGGCACGCCTGACCGTAGGTGTGATAGTCGGGATACATCTTGGCAATCTCCATCGGATAACTCCCGCTCTGGATTGTGCCGGCGGTGCCGAGCACTCCGATATTGCCGGTGTGGGTCAACTGTCCGAGCACCTCAACCGTAGGACGTATCACGCCGAGCACACGACGCGTAGGGTCGATTTTAGGCAAATCATTCTGTTGAATGGTGCGCAACGCCTTTGCCGACGCCGTGTTGCACGCCAGGATAACCAACTGGCATCCGCTGTCGAACAAATGGCGGACAGCCTGTAGCGTGAACTGATAAACAATGTCGAACGAACGGCTGCCATAAGGTGCGCGCGCATTGTCGCCAAGATAAATATAGTCATATTGCGGCATCAGCCTGCGCATCTCCGACAATATGGTCAATCCACCATAGCCGGAGTCGAACACACCAATCGGCCCTGCCGTCATCTTTTCTTTCTCCATAATGCAAAGATAGTGCAAGGTGAGTGAAGAGCAAAACAAATTTATTTGATTTTGCGCTTCCGAACCGCAGCCTAACTTATCTAAAGATAGTGCAAGGTGAGTGAAAAACCGTGCAAGCCGAGAGAAAAATGAAGTTTACTTCAATTTTTCCGAGGCGCAGCCGGTTTTATCCAAGAGCAAAACAAATTTATCTGATTTTGCGCTCCGCTAAAGACCTTAAAGCCCCTAAATTTCTACTGCCCCCTCAGCTCCCTTAAAAACAAGCAGGAACGCCGGTCGGCGTTCCTGCTCTATCCATTCAACTATTACATTTGTAACAACAACTAAAGATTTTTTTCCAAAATTCTCATTATCATCGGTTAAGGAATCCGACAATAATGGTAACACTACTTTGGTCTCTTTTCGGTTACAAATGTATAGATTATTCCAACAAGTTGACTAAGAAAATGATATGTTTAAAAACATGTTTTGCCGTTCTCCATCATTTTCAAGTACATACAAAATAAAAAAGTTATTTATCTCCCGACAAATAACCTTCCTACCTTAAAATCTAATACCATGAAAAACTTGATGCAAATGTACTACTAAATATGTTATAAAACATATTTTTGAGGCATAATTTATCTATTTTAAAACATCTTTTAACACAACCTACCTTTTTTAGCCCTCTTCCGTAAACATCCATTAACAAGAAGGCATAAAAAAAGATTATTTATCTCCCGACAAATAATCCTTTCACCTTAAAATTTAATACCATGAAAAACTTGATGCAAATGTACTGACAAATTTTGTCCCAGCAATAGCTTTTCATCTAAAAAATATGTTGTATAACATCATTTAACAACATCAAACTGATTTTTGCCGTTTTCAAGGCTGTTTTGTTTTCATTTTGTCACGAAACATAGCTTTATCGAGAACATTTGGCAAGCATTTTTTATTCTACCGGCAACAATTCGAGCAGATGAACGCGCAATTCATCCCACAACACATAGTCGGATGTCTGGCCTGGCAACAACCTTACCGGGCGTTCGTTGAGATCCACCCGCGCATAAATTCTGCCTGAGCCCGACCGGAACAGCGTCATCTGCAGATTGCACGCCATCGGCACCGTGGCATAAGCATGCCAATTGTCTGCCACTGTGTCAAAATAGTTTGTCAGATAGTTGCAACCGGGCACGCGCATAAGCGCCAGCAACGGCATCATTGTCTCCGCATGCCCGAAGCGCAATTTGGCTGCTGCATGAAGTTTGCCCGAGACCACGCTGTCGGCTGTCTGCACAAGGTCGAGAAGCAGCGGCGCGGCAATCTCCGCCGGACGCGACGACAGGGTGTTGGCTGAATAAAGCAGATATTCGCGGAAGTTGTACACCGACCACAGTTGCCGGTACTCCTTCAGTGTGAAATATGCCGACGGGTCGCTTTCCTGCCCCATGGCGTCCATTCCTGCCATAACATAATATTCCGCCATGGCAAGATTCTGCGCTTCGTCGTAATCGAGCGGATAGTTCTCGCCAAGCACACGGAGCAAAGGGTCAATGGTTACGTTTTTAGCCAGAAACCTGCCGTAGGTGTTAAGATACGACGAATCCTTGCGGTATGCCTTATACTCCTCGTCAAGGTCGAAATTGCGCATCAACGGGCTGAACCTCTCTCCCGACATTGCCGTGATGTCGACATGCCGCGCCATCTTCGACAACTGGTGGGTGAACGAATACATACTCATCACAGACCGTGGCGATGACGACGAGAGTGCCACAACCCGTGCGCTGTCGAACAATTGCGGACAAGCGCGGTAAAGACGGGCGGCTATGCCGCGGTGCTCTGCCTCGCCGATTGAGTCGAGCTGCCCCCATCGGCCCTCGCTCGACGCCACGACAGCGTCAACCTCGGCAAGAAGCCGGCGGCCGAGCGGAGTGATAGTATTCAGCGAGTCGGCACGATCGAGAGCGCGCTTCATCAACAGCGTGAAATAACTGCCTGCCGGGTAGCGCGAGCCATGACGCGACACGTGATTTACGAAAACAGGTGTCAGCGAGTCGGGAAACGTGCGCACAACGCGGTCGGTTGGATACGGCCCGAGCGTCGAGCGTCCTTCTTTATAAGTAAAAGCCGACGCCTGAATTGCAAGCGCCAGCAACAACATTAATGATAAAAGTTTTTTCATATCTCCAATTATTATATGTTCAAAGGTAGGGATAAACAACGGAAAAAAGATAAAAAACCGGATAAAGATTTTACTTTTGTCCACGACCGGGGTCTATAGTCTGTAACGCAAGAAGAAATGAGCACAACTGACAACGACATAATAAATGCCATCGGCAAGAATCCGGAAAAAGGGTTCAGGATGCTTGTCAAGAAATATATGCAGCCTGTGTATTGGCACATACGACGCCTTGTTGTGGCGCACGCCGATGCCCAGGACGCTTCGCAGGAGACATTTATACGCGTATACCGGTCGATTTCATCTCTGCGCGACACGAAGGCCTTCGCCGCTTGGATATACCGGATTGCCACCAACGAGGCAATGCGCATTGTGGAGGCAAGAAAAAACGCCGACACCGACATCGACTCACATGCCGACATGCTCGCCGCCGACAGCTATGTCGACTATTCCGACGCCGAGGCCGTCAAGTTGCAAAATGCCATACTGAGGCTGCCACCCAGACAGCAAGTGGTGTTCAACCTTCGGTATTACAACGAGATGGGCTACGACGACATTGCGAAAGTGGTTGATTCGACAGCGGCGGCGGCAAAGACAAACTACCATCTCGCAAAAGAAAAGATTATAGAATATATGACTTCAAATGAGTAACCGATATGGAAAGTAATTTTGACTTCAACAAAATAGGCAAACGGATGCCATACACAACTCCCGACGGGTTCTTCGACAGCTTGGAGACCGACATTTTGAAGCGCTCAAAAACAAAAAGCCACAAGAGCGTAATCATCACGCTATCGTCGCTGGCTGCCGCGGCATGCATTGCATCGGTTGTATTGTTATCGGACATCTTCGACAAGCCGCAGGTAGGCATCGAGAATGTCGACACGGCTTTCGCCAGCCTAAGCGAACAGGACCAGGACTTCCTGCTCGACGTCTACTCCGACGATGTGTTTATCAACAACGAAGTGTCTAATTAAAAAACATATACATTATGAGAAAGTTGGTTTATTTGTTAGTTTGTTTGGCTATGGCTGTTTCGGCAACTGCCCAGACTCCGCAACAACGGATGTCGCGCGAGCAGCTCGCCGAAACACAAGCCAAATACATCGCCAGGGAGTTGGCTTTTGACGACAACCTCTCCAGCCAATTTGTAACTACATATTGCGAATGCCAGAAAGAAATATGGGCCCTTGGCCCGAGAAGCGGCAAGGACTGTTCTATGCAGGAGCGTTTCGACAGAAGCCAGAAACTGCTCGACATCCGCCAGAAGTACTACCGTCTGTACAGCCGTTTCCTGACCGACAGGCAGATTGAGAATGTATACAAGTTGGAACGGCGCATGATGCATCGCATGCAGTCTAAACACAAAGAAAACGGAAGAAAGCAAAAGAAATGAAAAATATCTGTAAACTAATGCTGATTGCCGCGGTTATAATCGCGGCTTCAGTTTCTTCAATTGCCGGCGACCTTGTTTTTGACGTTTGCCAAGGCTATTATTCTGGCACAAAACTACCCTACCGCAAAGCGATAAGCAATGGAGACGGCAATGGTAAATACGCGCTCGTCATCTATCTGCATGGTGGTTCAAGCAAGGGAAACGACAACAACAAGCAATTGGCAGAAAAAGGCATCGACTCCATTGCCAACTACATCCTGCGACATAACGAAAAGGCGGTTTTTGTTGTTCCGCAATGCCCTTCCGACAAATCATGGGGCGGACCGATGCTGAGTGTGCTGGAAGGACTCATCGATGAGCAGATGCAAGCCGCCGACATGGACCACAACCGAATCTACATTTTCGGAGGATCAATGGGTGGCACAGGCACTTGGAGTATGCTGTCTGCATACCCAGGATTGTTTACTTCCGCTATGCCCGTCGCCGGAAATCCGAGCCAGTGTATCGCCGACAACGTTGTCAAAACTCCGATTTTCACTGTTATGGGAACTGCTGACAGAATTATGTCTGTTCAAGTCACTTCTGATTTCATCAGCTTGTTGAACTCTCTCGGCGGCGAAACAATGTTTGAGACTGAAGACGGTTGGTCGCATGAGACTACATGCGTTCAAAGCTACACCGACCAACGCATCGGATGGGTAATGGCTCATATAAAAGGCGAAGATGGTGTGGAAAGCGTTCGCTCCGAGAAAGCAGTGTGCTGCACTGAATATTATGCGCTCAACGGTTGCCGTTCTGACGCTCCTCACAACGGCATATATGTAGTGAAACGCTCATTCTCCGACGGCAGCCACGATGCCCGAATAGAATATATAAAGCAGTAGTCTGCTCAATCTTTGAATAAAATAGGCGGCACCTCGGGAAAGAAAATCGAGCAAGCTCTTTTCTTTTCTCTCGCCTTGCTCTATCTTTTCATAAAATAGGCGGTGTCTCGGAAAAGCAAATTCAAATAAATTTGTTTTGCTCTTCTCTCGCCTTGCACTATCTTTGCAACGTAACAGCGAAACTAAAGAATATGGCTACAATCGATGATGTCAAAAATATGATTGAGCGCAACGAGGTGAAAAACGCGATTGCGCAACTGGATGTGATGATAGAGTTGTGTCCGGAACTTGACGAACTTTATTACTTGCGGGGCAATGCCTACCGCAAGTTCAACAGTTGGAAAAATGCGCTCAACGACTATTGCAAGGCAATCAGCCTCAACCCCGACAGTCCTGCCGTAGAGGCTTACAGGGCTTCGCTCGAGATTCTCGAATTTTTCAATAAAGATATGCTAAACCCTTAGTTGAAAGGGATGCATAATTGGCCGTCGCGCTCCATAAGCCCGGCGGCTATCATTTCTTTATGGCTTGCCGACGGCATTTCCCTGCCTACAAGCAGCGACAACGTTTTCGACCAACCGCGTGTGCGGTTGCTTACGCTCACTTTGACAAATCCTTTGACCATCGGCGACAAGCGGCACAATGCCTTGTAGACGTCGGTCATTCCGGAAACTGTCGTGTCGCACCGCAATTCTGCCAACACTTTTCCTGACTTAATCATCGACGCGTAAACGCGGTCGCCTCGCTCTATTTTTCCTGTCTCGATTATCATAACACTGCTTGTTCTTTTGTTTTCTTGTACAAAGGTCGCAAAACACCGGGCATATTTTTTGCCCATACACGACAAAATATGCAAATAATGCCGTCAATGGGTTGATTTATTGATTAGTTTCTTACTTTTGCACATCAAAAGCATTCAAGACAATGAAAATTTCTCTACGCATACTTATCATTGCAATCTGCCTTATGGCGGGGGCTACGTCGTGCTCGATGCTCGACAGGCATAAACTTGAAGACAGAATCGACCAACTGGAGCATAAAATGCCCAAGGAAATCACTTCTGTGATGAGAGTCGATGAAATAGACTATGACGACGACAAGAACATGGTCGAAATCACTTTTGTGTGGGACGTGACAACAGGCGACATCGCCTGGGCTTCTGCCGCTGAACGCAAACAGGAGATTCTAAACCTTGTAAACATCAAGAAAATCGACCGTGCCCTCCCTGAGCTTATCGAACGGGCGGAAGCCGGAATTGAAATCGAAGTAGAGCTTGCCGACGGCACCGATGCGGCGACAATCACTTATCCAAACATCGCAACATTCAACGCCGCCGCACGTGGCGAGGCGACCGATGTGAACGAATAACCGCAACCCTATGGCTGACAATTATCTGGAAAAGAAATTCGAAGAATATGCCGCCGCAAAGGCGGGCAGACGCGCTCCCCACCGTCTGTCGCCAGCCGGAAACCGTCAGGGGGTCGTGGAGTTTAAATTTCCTCGCCGCCGTGTAGTGGTGGCGGTTCCCGATGCCGAGGCTGTGATTGAGGCTTTCTGCAATGCCGGATGCCAGGTGGCTTTCTTCGGCACAGACATTGACGGCGGTCAGGCATACGCCGAGGCTGTAGGCGCGCAGTTCAACCCGGTCAATGAGTTCTGCGCCGAGACGCTGTGCCGAGCAATGAGCCGGGTGATGAAGGCTTGGCGCGACATTGAGATTGTAATCTGCACCGCCGACATGGCGCCGGCAATCACCAGCCATTGGCGCACGCTGCGCTCAGCTCTTCCCATGGAGCCCGACTACGGCAGGGTTGTGGTCATCGGTTCGGAGACTGCGGAGATTCCGGCAATCCCCAACGCTACGGTCAACGCCATCGTGTGCCGCGACATCAACAATGCCGTAGCCAGCGCATGCCTGTTTTTCGCATTGCCGGAATGCGGTGCGGTGTCGGGACAAACCATCTCCACGCTCTAAAAATTATTTCCACCGCAAAACAAAATTGACAAAAGGCTTTCTACCGCCACAATCTTCAGAATGATTATAGCCTGGCGTTAAACTGCTGATTGGAAAACCTTCTTCCGTTTTATCAGAAATAGTATAACGAGAGCATTTTCTCGCTTCTGAAATCTTTGGAGACTTAGGAGTTCCATATTTCTTATACAATGTACATATCCAATTCCTAAACATTGTACGTTTATAAAATTTACAACGCAAGCAATTCGTTATATTTACGCCTCTTTTCTGCAATTCCAAGAAAGCCCAATTACAATTAATTGGGAAATTAGAGATTATTAGATTCTGTTCTGGGCTATTAAACTTTTCATTAAATTCATAGCATACGACCTCTTCATACTTAAAGGTACCATCCTTATTGACGATTAGGATATATTTAGGTTCCACAATAGACCCCATATCATTTAAATAATACTTTTTATTAAAATTATAGAATCTTATATTCTCCGTCTTGCTATATTCATCCTGCTTCACACTTGAGTCTTCTCCTATTAAAGACATTGTTTCAACAATATTAGAAATATCTTCCTCTGAAGTTATTGGAATTTCTATTATCCTATAGCCCGATTTCAATTTCTCTTCGGTTGACTTATGAGTTACATATATTTCTAAAAACACAGGTTCTCGATTTGGCGCCGAAGAAGACCTTAGTATTAAATCTGGCACAAATCCATCACACTCCAATTCTTCTTCGCACTCGTCATAATACTCCTTAAGATTAAATGTGACATACTCATGCCTAAAACATTTTTCATCATATAAAAACGGGCAATCTTTTGAACAAAGATGTTTTGGATTATATGTTATCTCAAATTTTTCAGAAGTTATGAATGCTTCTTTTATTCGAATTTTTGCAATTTTGTGTAAATATGATTCATAGCTGCATTCAGCCTCCGCCTTATGAGTAAAATGCCACCGCCTAATATTTCCCATATGCGGTCTCATCTCAAATCCACAACAAGGGCAAAAGTATTTCTTATCGCGAACCGCCTGCTTAACATTCACAAGGACTCCAGATGCATCAACGGCATAACTGTAATTTTGTTTAACAATCCTCTCCATATCTCTACGCTCTAAAAATCCAACTCCAGCTGCACTGCGACGGGACGATGGAAGCCTGCCGCCGATTTCGACACCGACAAGCCGAGCAGACGCACTGCCATATGCTCAACGTCAATGTCGGCAAGCAGCGACTTTGCCACCGGAAGGATGCGGGTTTTCGACGTCAGCGGCTGCGCCACGGTGCGGCTGCGCGTAATCTGTGTGAAATCGGAGAATTTCACTTTAAGCGTCAACACATTGCCCTCAAACTTGCCTTTGCGCAACCGTTCCACCAACTCAAGCACCAACTGATACAGATGCACCGACAGCAGCGAACGGCGGGTGAGGTCTTCCTCAAGCGTGCGCTCGCAACCTACCGACTTGCGCTCGCGGTCGACAACCACCGGACGGTCATCGATGCCGCGCGCAAAGTCGTAGTACACGGCCCCCATCTTCCCGAACGCGCTTATCAGCCCACCCTTGGAGTATGACCGCAACACGGCTCCGTTATAGATTCCCATCGAATGCATTTTCTTTGCCGTGACAGCGCCGACTCCCCAAAATGCCTCGACGGGCAGACGGGCAATAAAATCAAGTGCCTGCGAGGGATGAATCACGCAAAGTCCGTCGGGCTTGCGGTAGTCGGAGGCTATCTTCGCCAGAAATTTGTTGTACGACACTCCTGCCGACGCCGTCAGATTGAGTTCTTCTCGGATGCGGCGCTTTATGTCTTTGGCTATGTCGACAGCCAGCTCAACGCCCTGCTTGTTTTCTGTCACATCAAGAAATGCCTCGTCGATCGACAATGGCTCTATGACGTCTGTATAATCATGGAAAATCGAGTGGATATGCTCGGAAATCTCTTTATACACACTCATCCTTACCGGTGTGAATATCAACTGCGGACAGCGGCGAAGAGCAACGACCGACGACATCGCGCTGTGGACTCCATAACGACGGGCTTCGTAGCTGGCGGTGGACACCACTCCGCGACGCCCTTCGTTGCCTACGGCAATGGGCTTGCCGCGCAACTCCGGATTGTCGCGCTGCTCGACTGCCGCAAAAAATGCGTCCATGTCGATATGTATTATTTTCCGCAATTTCTGATTTTCCACACCGCAAAATTACATAAAAAAAGAAAGCGACCGTCACCACGACGCCGCTTCCAAACCACTTTTTCCTTATTACTTTATCAAACAAGTTTACTTGAAACTTGTGATGCCGTGGACTTAACCACTTATTACATTTTCAACCTTTACTTAATCAATTCCCAAACTAAAAAACAAACCTAACAAAAAACTCTTCTAATACACTAAAAATCTTTTTTACACTGCAAAGATAAACACATTATTTGATTCACGTATCATTTTCTGCCTAAAAAATATGTTTTATAACATCTTTTTAGGGATTTAACAATACTTTTCAAAATTCTGGCGTGCTTTCAAGCGTCATCCATTCACCAGTGTCGGGATGGCGAAAGGTTATGCAACTTGCATGCAGACAGAGTCTTGCGTCGGGAGTGCCATACAATGCGTCGCCATGAATCGGGGCATTCAAGCCGTCGGCGCTCGCCGCATGCACCCTCAACTGATGTGTGCGCCCGGTGACGGGGTTGAACTCAACCCTTGTCATGCCGCCGCCACGCCCCAACACCCGATAAAGCGTGACCGCCTCCTTGCCGTCGGCATAATCCACCTTCTGCCGCGGACGGTTGTGCCAGTCGGCCGACAGCGGCAGGCTGATGCTGCCCTCGTCGGAGGCAACGTTGCCGTCGAGAAGCGCCGTGTATGTTTTCTTTACTTCCTTTGCCTCAAACTGACGCCGCAATGCCACAAATGCGTCGCGCGTCTTAGCCACGACGAGCAGTCCGGATGTGTGCATGTCCAGCCGATGCACCACCATCAGTCCGGAAGCCTCGGGAAAACGCTGCCGGGCTATCTCGGCAACCGAGACGCCGCCCACCTTGCCCGGAGCGGAAAGCATGCCCGACGGCTTGTCGACAACCCACAGGCTGCCGTCTTCATAAACCGTGCGCAACTCTTCTTTATGCGCCGACTCCAGAGGGTTGGGCTCCACGCGGAGTCCTTGAAGCATATAGTTCAGTATGGGTTCACACTTGCCCTTGCATGCACCGTAGAAGCAGCCGTCGCGACGCAACTCGCCGACGGGCGACTTGCCGACCCAAAACTCGCCCATAGCCAGCGGACGATAGCCGTTGACATAGGCATACTGCAGCATTTTAGGGGCGGCACACTCCCCGGCGCCGGCTGGTGGCAGCTCGCCGCGGGCATCGGCAAATATCTGCGTGAGCGTGCGTCGGTCGCCTTTGGCGTCAAGCATGACGAAGCGGTCGAATATCCACCGCTGAAGCGATTCAGACAGGCGCCGGCGTTCTTCTTTCAGCGTCGCCACTTCCGCCTCAAGTGCCGACAATCGGCTGCCGGCAAGGCGCACTTCCCCATCCACGCGACGGCGCAGACGTTTGAGCTCCGCTTTCTGATACTGGCTTTCGGCGACAAGTGCGGCAGGGTCACCGCCATTGGCCCTCAGGCGCTGACGCTCCGCCTTACACTGCGCCATATAGGCGCGGTAGTCGGCAACTGCCTTCTCGCCACGCATCCTGACTTCGTCGACCGCACTGCGCGCCTCAGCCATAGCCTCGCAACGCTCTGCCTGGTCGACACGACGGTTGATTTCCGTGATTTCCGCCTCGCGTCTCTTAAACTCGCCGTCCGGACAGAGTATGTCGTAAACTGCCGGAACGAAGAAATCATGGTCGTTGGAATGGCTGAGATTGCCGGAGAATGCGGCAAGATAGCCCACCTCGCCCGCTGAATTTTCCACAACAAGCACTCCCATCATCTTGCCCGACTGCAATTCATCAGCGAGGTCTGCCCGCTTGTCGAGATAGGAGCGCAGACAGCCCGCCGCCATCTCCACGAGAGGATGAGGAGTGTAGCAGAACGGAAACGTAAACATCTCCGGCACAGAGATGCCGGAGATGTCGCCTATTATCTTATGGAATTTTCTGTCTGTCAAATTGTTGTCATCGACTAATCATCAAGATTTCCCTCCGCGCGCAATTCCGTAGGAGTCTTGCCGAAATAATGCTTGCAGAAATTGGAGAAATACGACACCGAAGAGAAGCCATAACGCTTAGAAAGGTCGGTTATCGACCGGTTGGTGGTCTTGATGTCGGAGAGCATACGCTCTGCCTTGCGGTCAAGAAGCCATTGCTTTACCGATGTCTTGAAATGCTTTTTAAACTTGCGTTGGAACGTGGTCACTGGCATGTGCAGAAGTGCGGCAAAATGCTTGACGTCAGTGACGTTCTCGTAGTTGCTCATCACGAGCTGCTCAAATTTGCGGTTGAAGCAGAACAGCGGGTAGAAGAATTCTGCAAGATCGTTCTTGTCATAGTACGACAGCATCAACAAAAACAATTCCTGCTTTTTAATGTTGAAATAAACACTATTGGATATTCCGTCGTCCATGCAGGCAACCACTGAGTCGACAAATGTCTTGATTCTCTCGTTGATTGGCAGGCTGACTCCCACCCGACGGGAACTGTCTTCCACAGAATCGGCATCGTGCATAAGGTTCACAAGCGAATAACGCGAGCAAAACGGCTCTTTTTCTGTAAAATTAACCATTAAAAGATAACTTCCAGGTTCTACCGACGCGATTAGATAGGAATTACATGGCACTAATGCCACATTGCCAGGTCCAACCACCTGCACTTCCAACTTATTTATTTTCAACTTGACCTTTCCCTCCAACACGAAGAGCAGTTTGGAATAGGTCAGTTTTTCCTCGAGGAACAAGACTTCCGTCTCCTCCTTCCGGTCCATGATTTTTATAGAACCGTCTTCCGGCAAACTATACAAACCACATTGTTTATGAATTTCCAAATTGTAGATATTCATTAGTTCTCACCTCTCAATTTTAATTTTCACTACAAAAATAATATATTATTCAGCCAACGGCCGCTATTTGCGGAACTTTTTTAATTGTTTTAACATCATTTTATCACACCGTGTAAGGTTGCAACGCAAACATTTTGCAATTTCTACGCATGTGCAACTTGCATCTCCGAATTTCAGCTGTCTGAATCCAGAAAAAGCAAGCAGCAGCGCAGTCAACCGCCCACAATTGTTTTAACAAGCCAAAGGCTATATTGTTCACATTTACGCAACATTTTATCGGCTCATTATCAAGTATTACAACCGCAGCGGCCGTCACAAGTCGACAGTGAAGCGGTCGGCATCGTCAAGTGCCGGAAATTTGCGGCGGAAAGCGCGCAGACGCGACAAGTCGATTTCAGCCACGGCAACGCCCTCTTCGCTGTCGGCTACACCCGTGACAGTGCGGCCCAGATAGTCTACGACACGGCTGTGACCGTCATACTCCAACTTGCCTACCGTTCCCACCCGGTTTACCGCCACGACATACGCAAGATTTTCTATGGCTCTCGCCTGAAGGAGCGTGTCCCATGCGGAGATGCGCGACTTAGGCCAGCTCGCAACATACACCGCCACATCGTAGCAGCCTCCGCAATTGCGCGAAAACACGGGGAAACGCAGGTCGTAGCACGTCTGCAACAGCAGGCGCACTCCTTTATATTCCACCACACAGGGGCTTACGCCTTGCCGGTAAAGACGGTTCTCGCCGCCGAAACTGAAAAGATGACGCTTGTCGTAGTAGCGGTATGTGCCGTCGGGATACACAAAATAATGGCGGTTGCGGAGGCCGTTGTCGTCGACAGCCACGCTGCCTTCCACCGCCGACCGCCGGGCGGCTGCAAGACTCTGCATCCACCGCAGCACGGCGCCGCCCGATGCCGGCTCCGCCACCGACGCGTCGTCGACGTCAAATCCAGTGGCAAACATCTCTGGCAGAACCACCAGGTCGACAGCCTCGACACCGGCAAGCAGACTCTCTATTCCCGAGAGCGTCCGCTCCACTGATTCAGCCACAATATCATGCTGCACAATCGCTATTTCCATTTTTTCATCCATATTCCTTCTTGTTGCTTCCACAAAGTTAGTGCATTTTAACCGTCTCCTAAGCATCCGTATGCATAAAAAACGCTATCTTTGTAGGCTTAATGTATGGAGACTGCAATATGAATATCGAAATAACCCCCGAAATAAAAGAAGCCAAACAGCGATTTGGAATCATCGGAAACTCCCCAGCCCTGATGGCGGCTGTGGGACGCGCTCTGCAAGTGGCGCCGATCGACCTGTCGGTGCTTATCAATGGCGAAAGCGGCGCCGGAAAGGAGTTTTTCCCGCAGATTATCCATGCCTACAGCTCGCGCAAGCACAGCAAGTACATCGCCGTAAACTGCGGAGCAATCCCTGAAGGCACTATCGACTCCGAGCTGTTCGGACACGAGAAAGGTGCGTTTACAGGTGCCATCTCTTCACGAAAAGGCTATTTCGAGGAGGCTAACGGAGGCACGATTTTTCTCGACGAGGTGGCGGAGCTGCCGCTGACCACACAGGCGCGGCTGCTGCGAGTGCTGGAGTCGGGAGAATTCATCAAAGTCGGCTCGTCGGAGGTGCAGAAGACCAACATCCGCGTTGTTGCCGCCACAAACGTAAACATGCAGAAGGCGGTGGCGGAAGGACGTTTCCGCGAAGACCTTTACTACCGACTGTCGACAATCTTCATCGTCGTGCCGCCGCTGCGCGACCGGGGCGACGACATAATCCTGCTGTCACGGAAGTTCAGCCGCGACTTCGCCGACAAATACCGTATGCCTGCAATCGAGTTTGAGGATTCGGCAAAAAGCGCCCTGCTAAGCTACCGATGGCCGGGAAACGTGCGCCAGCTGAAAAACCTGATTGAGCAGATTTCGCTGTTTGACGCCGGCAGGAAAATCACTGCCGACGAGGTCGCAGCATATCTGCCATACGCCGGTGGCGAATTCACGCCGGCTGTGGCACCGGGAGAGATGCTCCACTCCTATGAAAAGGAACGCGAGATGCTCTTCAAGATGATTTTCGAGATGCGCAAGGAAATCGACAATCTGCGCGACGACATCGAGAATCTGGCACAAGGGCAGCCACGCCAAAACATAGGCACCATCAAGAACCTGCAGAAAAATTTCGCGCCGCAGGCTATGCTGCCGCAGCATGCGTTGCCGGCAAGCCAGCCCAACGAGGCGGAATTCATCAACGCGGAGCCGCACGACGACGCGACAATGACCCTTGAGGACACCGAGCGCGAAACCATAAAACGGTCGCTTGAGCGCAACGAGGGCAAACGGAAGAAAACCGCCGAGGAACTGAAAATATCCGAGCGAACGCTCTACAGAAAAATCAAAGAGTACGGACTGGAATGAACAAATTAAAATACATCTGGATTGTGGCGGCAATGATTGTCGCACTGAGCGCATGCACCATCAGCTACAAGCTGAACGGCGCCGCCATCGACTATTCTATCTACAAGACCATCAACGTCGGGCAGTTTCCTATCCGAGCGGCAATGGTCTACGCTCCGCTGCAGCCGATGTTTGAGAACAAGCTCACCGACACATACACCAAGCAGACACGACTGCGGATTGTCGACAGCTCAAACACCGATCTGAGCGTCGAGGGAGAAATTACAGGCTACTCGCTCACCCCGCAGGCGGTAACCGAGGACGCATACGCATCAAAGACAAGACTGACAATATCGGTGCGTGTGAAATACACCGACCACAAGCAGCCGAAGAACTCAATCGACCAGTCGTTCTCGGCGTTTCGCGACTTCGACTCTTCTGAGATGCTGACCAACGTCCAGGACCAACTCTGCGAGGAAATAACCGAGGAACTCGTAATGCTGATTTTCAATGCCACAGCAGGCAACTGGTAAGCTTACAAACAATATAGAAATGGAGAAAACCGACCGCGTCAAATGTCTCGACCGCGCCATTGCCAACGGTGCAGCCATCAACGACAGCCTATTCTGCTCGCTGATGGCCGACTACCCATATTTCCTTCCGGCAATGGTGATGAGAATGCAGGACGGCTCTCTGACCGACAGCCAACGACAGCAACTGCTTGCCGGCGCGGCAACAACCATCGGAAACCGCGAAGACCTCTTCTATCTCGTAGGCAACGACGGTTCCGCAATACGCATTCACAACACTGAAACAGACAACAAGACAAAATCCACAATGGACACAATATCGCACTTCCTCGACACATTCGGCAACAACGACGACGCCGAGACACGCGCCCTCGAACAGCGAATCTTCAACCCTACACCCGACTATGCGCAGCTGCTGGCAAAAGAGGAGGAGAAAAGCGAGCCCGAAGAGAACGGAGAGGAAAGCGAACACGACCGTCTTATCAACAAATTCATCACGCGCAGCCGGCAGCAAAGCGGACGCTTCCCGTCGACTGCCGACAACGATGCCGACAGACAGGCGGACGAAGTGGCGGAGGAAGTGGCGCGCGCACCAAAGCCAACAGCCCCAGTCGCCGACGACGACCCGTCGCTGCTGAGCGAGAGTCTCGCAAAAATATACATCCGTCAGCATAAATTCGCAAAGGCTTTAGAAATTATTCAATCATTAAGTTTGAATTATTCAGAAAAAAGTATTTACTTTGCAGACCAAATCCGTTTCCTCAAGAAACTGATTGAAAACGAGAAATATAAACAAAATAAACAATAACAGAAATGTTTAAAGCATTAGTAATTTTCATAGTGATTGCCTCAATCTTGATGATTGGCATCGTTTTGATCCAGAAATCCAAAGGTGGAGGTCTGGCTTCCAACTACGCAAGTTCAAACCAAATCCTCGGCGTTCGCAAAACGAACAGTTTCGTTGAAAAAGCAACTTGGACTCTCGCAATCGTAATCTGCGTGCTCAGCATCGCTTCCGCCTTCTTTATCGGTGGAACAAAGGCTGAACAGGCTTCACGCACACAGGACGTTCCTTCCCAGACAACAGCTCCGGCCAACTTCGGCACTCCTGCCGCCAAGAAAGAGGCTCCTAAAACAGCTCAGACTCCGGCAGCGGCTCCGGCTCAGCAGGCTCCTGCAAAATAAGATTTACAAAAAACCGAAATACAAGCGGGGTTGCATCATCTACGATACAGCCCCGTTTGGTTTACAAACACATTGGCTGCAATGAAAACCCTGTATCTCATCCCTGCCCGCGGCGGAAGCAAAGGCATACCGCATAAAAACATACGTCCGCTTTGCGGACTGCCGCTGATTGGATACTCAATCAACGTGGCACGCGAATTTGCCGACGACCGCGACATCTGCCTGTCGACTGACGACCCGGAAATCGCCGAGACCGCACGGAAAATGGGACTCGACGTGCCGTTCATGCGCCCAGACAGCCTCGCCACCGACAAGAGCGGCTCATACGAGGTGATGCTGCACGCCCTCGACTTCTACCATAACCGCGGTGTGGACTACGACAGACTCGTGCTTCTGCAGCCAACATCGCCAATGCGCACCGCCGACGACGTGCGCCGCGCACTCGAGCTCTACACGCCCGACATCGACATGGTGGTGACCGTAAAAGAGGCGGAAAGCAACCCCTACTACAACTGCTTCGAGGAAGGCGACGACGGTTTTCTGCAAATCTCGAAAGGCGACGGGACTTTCACTCGGCGCCAGGATGCCCCGAAAGCGTGGGAATACAACGGCGCGGTCTACGTCATCAACACCACAAGCCTCAGACAGATGCCTCTCGGCAAGTTCAAACGCCGCAGAATGTGTCCGATGGATGCCGGCCGATCAATCGACCTCGACACTCCGCTCGACTGGCTCATCGCCGAACATCTGATGAAAGAACGCAATACTCAAGCGTCTTTGTAATTTTGTCCACACATTTTTCTATATACGCATTGCAATACAATTAATTATTCGTAAATTTGCGCAATTTATTAAAATTCCAACCCTTTATGGACAAGGTAGTCATCGACGATAAAACGTTTGTTCCCTACATTACAAACGACAAGATTCAAGCAAGAATCAAAGAAGTAGCAGCTGAAATAAAGAAAGACTGCGAAAGCAAGAACCCTTTGTTTGTGTGCGTGCTCAATGGCGCATTTATTTTTGCCGCCGACCTATTCCGTCAGATCGATTTCCCATCGGAAATCTCTTTCATCAGGTTCAAGTCTTATTGCGGAACGCAATCGACTGGTTCGGTAAAGCAACTGCTCGGACTCGACCAGGACATCTCCGGACGCACAATTGTGATTGTCGAGGATATCGTCGACACTGGCTACACCGCCCAGCAGCTCGTTGCCGAACTGAAAAAGCAGAACCCTGCCGAAATCCGTTTCGCCACATTGCTGCGCAAGCCTTCTGCTGCAAAAGTAGATGTCAACGTCGACTATTGCTGCTTCGAGATTCCAACCAAATTCATCATCGGCTACGGACTCGACCTTGACGAACAAGCCCGAAACTTGAAGGATATATACATCCTTGAAAGTAATTTATAACCCTATAATCTTCGGGCTTCATCATTGCAAACGGTGAAGCCCGAACATTTAAATCTACAATTAGTTATGTTCAACATCGTTATTTTTGGCGCTCCGGGTTCCGGGAAGGGCACTCAGAGCGAGAACTTAATCAAGAACTATGGTCTGCACCACATCTCTACAGGAGAAGTGCTGCGCGACCACATCGCACGCGGCACGGAACTCGGCCGCACTGCCGATGCCTATATTTCGAAAGGACAATTGATTCCTGACGAGTTGATGATCAGCATTCTTGCCGACATCCTCGACAACACTCCGGAAGCACGCGACGGCGTGATTTTCGACGGTTTCCCACGCACTATCGAGCAGGCAAAGGCTCTGAAGACTATGCTTGACGAGCGCGGTGCAAAAGTCGATGCCGTGGTCGGCCTGCATGTCGACGAGGACGAACTCGTACAGCGTCTGCTCAAACGCGGACAGGAGTCGGGACGCAGCGATGACAATCTCGAGACCATCAAAAGTCGTTTGAAAGTGTACCACTCACAGACACAGCCCCTGCAGAAATTCTACGAGGACGGAGGCGAATACCTCGCCATCGAGGGCATGGGAAGCGTTGATGAGATTTTCGACCGCATAAAGTCTGCCATCAAGGCAAAATGTGGAAAATAACACGACGCATCAATTACAACACAGCGCGAAAGTTTGTAGAAATTCAAGCTTCCGCGCTTGTTTTTTCCCGATGATTACGCAATTTGCAATCAAATAATCATTCAGAATTTGCCCGTTACGATTTTTATCTATAATTTCGGACTCCAATAAGTTTTTTTCAAATGTACGACTGCAGCAAACACATAATCAGCCAAGACGCCTCTCTGATAGAGGCAATAGAGCGCATAAACGGGCTGTCGGGACAATCGATGGTGCTTTTCGCCGTCGACGACAAGCAACGCATGACAGGCACTCTGACCGACGGCGACGTGCGACGGTTTCTGATTGCCAAACGCTCGCTCGACGTGACAGTCCGCGAGATAATGCACCGCAACTTCCGACGCTTCGAACAAGGCAAAATAAGCGTGGAGAAGGTGCGCGAAGTGCGCCGACAGGGAATCACGCTCGTGCCGTGCCTCGACAGCGAATGCCGCATCGTGGAGGTCTACGACTTCACTTCTTGCCTCTCCATCCTACCGCTTGACGCCATAATGATGGCTGGCGGTCGCGGAGAGAGGCTGCGACCGCTGACACTGACCACCCCGAAGCCGCTGCTCAAGATAGGCGACAAGTGCATCATCGACTACAACGTTGAGGCTCTTGCCAGGAACGGGGTGAGAAACATTGCCGTCACGACCAACTACCTCGCAGAGCAGCTCGATGAGCATTTCTCGCGTCCGGTGGGCGGCGTCGACGTGCGCTGCGTGCGCGAACCACGCAAACTCGGCACAATCGGAGCAGCCAAGCTTGTCGACGGGCTGTCGCACGACAATGTGCTGATAATGAACTCCGACCTGTTTACCACAATAAGCTATGAGGACATGTTCCTGCAGCACATCGAGGAACAGGCCGATATGACAATCGCGGCGATTCCATACATGGTGTCGGTGCCGCTCGCCATATTCAGAAGCGAAGGCAACCGCATCCTCGGACTGGAGGAAAAGCCAACCTACAACTACTATGCCAACGCGGGAATCTACATCGTGCGGCGCGCGCTGCTCGACCGCATCCCAGACGACACCGTCTTTGACGCAACCGACCTCATAGAGATGCTCGTTGCCGACGGGCGCAAAGTGATCTACCACCCTATCAACGGAACATGGCTCGACGTTGGCTCGCCCGACGATTTCCGCCATGCCCAGGAACTCGTAAAATAAAATTTCATGCCACTCATTCTCATATCAAACGACGACGGGATAACGATGGAAGGCATCCACCGTCTTGTCGACGCTGTGTCGGGGCTCGGCACGGTGATTGTCGCCGCTCCCGACGGCCCACGCTCCGGCGGCTCGTCGGCCATTTCCTGCAACACAATGCTTATGCCGAAACGGATTGACGACTACAACGGTGCGCAGATGTGGTCTGTAAACGGCACCCCTGCCGACTGCGTCAAACTTGCGCTCAACGCCATCGTCGACAAGCAGCCCGATCTTGTGCTGGCAGGCATCAACCACGGCTCAAACACGGGCAACTCCGTGATTTATTCAGGCACGATGGGTGCCGTAATCGAGGGTTGTCTGCAAGGCATCCCAAGCATAGGGTTCTCCGTTTGCACCCACAACCCTTCGGCTGCCGACTTCGACGCCTGCATGCCGCACGTCACCGAAATCACACGGCGTGTCATCGAGCGCGGACTGCCCGACGGCGTGTGCCTCAACGTGAACTTCCCCAAAGGAGGTGTCGTGAAAGGCTTCCGACGCGCACGCGCATGCCGCGGCCGATGGACCGAAGAATATGCCCACTACACAAGTCCGGAAGGGAAACCGTTCTACATCCTGACGGGAAAATACGAAAACCACGAACCCGAAGCCACCGACACCGACCTCTATTGGAACGCCCAAGGCTACGGCTCTGTAGTCCCCGTAATCCCCGACCTCGACTACTCCGGCCCGCTCGACATCATGAACGAATAGCGCCGACTTTAGTTTATCAACTACGACAGCAAAAAAATGGATGGTTTCCGAATTTGGAAATCATCCATTGATTTTTTATACAGTTTTTGTAAAAATCTATTGCATATATCATACAAATAATATAAGTTTGTAACGCTGATAATTATTTTATAACATTAATCTTTTTTGTATGAGAAAAAACTACCTTTTAGTTGCATTGTTTGCTATCCTGTCACTTTCAGTCGGCGCACGCGAGAAACAGGACGGCTGGAAACAGTTGGGCACGGGCACATTCTGTGACGATATGTTCTCGGCTCTTGACGAAAGCTTCCTCGCCACGTGGGATGTGGAGATAGAAGAGAGCGAAACAACACCTGGCTACTATCGCCTTGTCAACCCGTTCGGCAACGGCAATTGCCCCTACTTCGGTGACAAAAACAACTTTAAAGCCAACGACCTTTATATCCACGCCGAAGACCCAGAGCACGTGTGGATGGAATGGCAGGACATGGGCTTCAGTGTCAGCAACTATGGCGGCGTGTCTGTCAGCTGTATGGTAGGTCTGTATATTCACAGTGAAATATTCACATTTGAGGATCTTCTCAATCCCGACTATGGTATCGAGTTCGGCAAACTCGCCGACGGGAAAATCACCTTCCCCGACAACGAGATGTACTACCTTCAGATTGCATTCGCCAACTATCTTGAGGGCGTACCAATGAACGGCAACACGCACAACAAGTTTCTTGTAACGATTCCCGCTCAGGACGGAGTCGACGAAATAACCGTTGACGAGCAAGGCACTCCAGAATATTACAACATGCAGGGCATGCGTGTTGACAATCCGACACCGGGCTGCCTCTACATTCGCCGCACTGGTTCAAAAGTGGAAAAAATCATCGCCAGATAAGCAGGGCGACAATCAAACATAACCTTATCACGATAATGCCGGACGGCGTGTTTCAGCAACATGCCGTCCGTTTTTTGTCAATACGAAAAACAAGTACCTTATGCAGCATAATAACAGCAAAACCGCTTGGAATATTAGAAACGGCATCCGACCGCGTGAGCGCCGCCGCTGGCATAGGCATGCACGCCGGCTGAAGGGAGCCTGCCAACGTTGACATTGTCTTTTGGCGCAAAGTGCAATATATTCCGCCATTCCAACAACGCTTTTTTAAATTGAGCCGTATTAAGAAGGTAAGTGAATAAAAAAAGGGTCGCAAATTGCGACCCTCTGGTGATCCGCCTGGAGCCGTTAAACTCCGACGCTGTATGGTGAGTATCAAGGAGTTGCCAACGTCCGTGTCGGCTGACTAACTTATCTATCACGCTTATACTTCAATGTTCTTCACCGGTTTGCAATTCCAATAATGCAAAGTTACATAAAACTTTGTTTATTTAAAATCATTATGGTGTTAACAAAAATCTTTAATTGATTGTCATTGTGAAAAGTATAATAATTTATATTTGGAGCCGTGATTGAAACGCTTTAATCACTGGATTCATAAAATTCATATGAATTGTAGCATCTATATCTTGTTTAAGTATATCAATAACGTAGGATAAAGAACCCACCTTATCGCTCTCAAAATGATATGAATATGAATTCAGACATTTATCTACCATATGACATGCGAATAAAGAGATAGGATTTTCAGTTTTAACACGTTCCTCATAATTCTTTGCAAGAACCTCTCCGTTATTCGGATAGCTCCACATTTCATTAATAACTATCACGGCCTTTACTGGATCTTTTGATTGAATTATGCAATCAGCGACTTCATTTATTTTTCGGTATGCAGTAGTTCTAATTGTTGTGTCAAAAGGACTTTGGATTTCGCAAGTGTTATCATCATACACCAATATAATTGTACTCATAATGTGATTATTCTGATGAGAATATAAGAGTGCGTGCCATATTATAATTTTCAAAAATAATTTATGTATATCATCAATTGGATTAATTCCAAGGTTATCGAGAGAAATATCCCCTCCCAATTCATCCAGCATTCCGAACATCTTATTTTCGGGTATACGGCATTTCGGCAATCGTAATTCTATCCGAGAGCCTCTCTCAAAATTGTCGTTGCTTGAATAATATACATAGTCTTCAACAAATAAATCTGTACGATTAACTTTTAAGATATTGAGTTTTCCAACTTTATTCATTATGTCATGAAAAAGCTTGCTATTATCTCCAATTTTTTGATTTAAAGCACATAGAAATTTGTAAATATTAGAAACTCCCGGCAATAATTTTTCGAATAAATTGGCCTCCGATTCAAACTCTTTATATATAAATTCCACCGAGAAAGATGTTTCAATTCGGCCATTATCTTTTAAAAGCAGACGTACATCTTCAATAAGACTTGAATAATCTGCATCATCTTCTGCTGTGAATTTTTGTGACGTTATCTTTAACGTTGAAAGGCTATCGTATATGGTAACTTTTACTACCTTTTGAAGTTTAAAAAGGGTGTTCTTTTAAGACTTCATTTCTCTTTCCAACAAACCATTTTCCTAAATCTCCACTCAAAAATTCATCACGAGTTTCTTCGTAAATAGAAAGTAAATTTGTATGTGCTAAAGATTTTTGAATGACAAATGTTACATTACGATATTCAGACAAGAAACTGTCTAATGACGAATGCTCCTGTCGATGATTTGGAGTTTGGCTTGCGACGGCTCTTCGTAGGCGTTGCAGGCGGCGAGATAGTTTTTCAGTTCGGTGAAGTCTGAACCATAGAGGTTGTCGCTGAACTGATGGAGTTTGGTCATTACGTTGATATATGCCATCGGGTCTTTGTGACGGGTAAGTTTGCGTAATGCCAATATGTAATCCTCTCGGAACACGGTCGGCACGATTATTCTTGACTGGTCGGCACGAACAAACTCGGCATTCATCATCACACGGGCTATCCTTCCATTGCCATCGTTGAAAGGATGCACTTCGCTAATCATGAACATCATGAATATTGCACGAGCAAACGGGTCAGTCAGGGCTGAATAGTACTTGAAACCTTGTGAAAGCGTACCTTTTACCAATTGATAGTCCACGAATTCAGTCTGACCTGCACGGTTATTTCTCATTTTGAAAACACCAGGATTCATGTGCGGTCGTCCTTCCAACAATATGGTATGGCGATGGCTTAATATTGCGAACAGTTCTTCGGGAGAAGTGGGGACACGCCTCATCTCGGTACGGTTGGAAAGTATCTTGAATGTGCCAAGAATATCATGCGAGTCCTCATCACGCCTCGGCATAGGTATTCCTGAGTCAACGATTTCTTTCGCTTCCTCTATGTCAAACTCTGTGCCTTCTATGTAGTTGGAAAAATAGCTCTCGAAGAATGAAAACAACCGGAACGAGTCCTCATCGGTATTGCGGTTATTTCGTATTACAAAGTAACGGTCTTTTATTGTGTCAAATAAAATTTCAAATAGTCCAACCCGGTTCGCGTCAAACGGATTCCCGGATGCACGGGCTTTTGCCGAATCTGTGGACAATACTCTGGCATCGTGGGTGGACAGCAAAGCGGATATGATGTTGTTGATTTTGGAAAATTCATCGGCCATACCTAATTCGTTGGCTACTTCTCGCAACTCATCGCGGTACTGAGTCAACCGTTCTTCGCCTCCTGTCAGCAACAGTTGTTCCAGTTTGTTCTCAATTACGGAAATAGGCAACACCCTCGACTCATCTCCTGATTTTCGAGACAACTGCATATTTTCGAGCATATAACGGTGTTCTCCCGATATGTGAATACCCATAAACGGTATATCATGCGCTGTCGCTTTCGGACCTTTGACAAAATTGAGTATGATACCCGGCAAATCGGTGACACGCCGTGTTGTCGAGTTTGTAAGGAAGAAATCACCGGTGGATGTAGGGCGCATCTCCTTTGCGCTGCGATGGCTGATCAAGGCGTTTGGATAACGATACGCTAAAATCTCGATAAGATTGCGGCGCACTATATTTGCAGGGCTGTCAATCAAGTTTGTCGTGTATATACGAGGAGCCAGCTTGCGCAACTCTCCGTCTTTCTTCTTTTTAGAAATCACACGGGAAATATTCGGGTCTGACGAACCGAATATAATCTCTTTTTGGGTGTCAACTTTAACTGCCATACAAAAAAACACGATTAAGAGAATACAAAGGTATAAATTTTTGCGATTATAACCTCGCATTTTACAAAAAACTGCGATTACGAAGACTTAAAATTTGGAATTATCTCGATTTTTATTCAATAAAAATGCTGTATTGGATAAAATCGGACTTTTTTATTCATTATAGCTCAAAATTGAGCTGCATGTTTTTCTCGTATTCCTCGGCGGGAGGCGTAACGTAGCATCTACGGTTGGCAGCACCACTTGTGCCAGTGCCTGTAAGTAATCGTTTTCCATACCGCAAAGTTCGGCATAACATTTGGATGCCTAAAATTTATCCCCACTAAATTTCTACTGACCCCACTAAATTTCTACTGAGCCCTTTTTTAAATTGAGCCGTATTAAGAAGGTAAGTGAATAAAAAAAAGGGTCGCAAATTGCGACCCTTTGGTGATCCGCCTGGGGTTCGAACCCAGGACCCCATCCTTAAAAGGGATGTGCTCTACCAGCTGAGCTAGCGAATCTCCCTCTAACGTCAATCAGTTTCCTGATTGCGAGTGCAAAGGTAATACCGTTTTTTCTATTGTGCAAATTTTTCAGCAAGTTTTTTCAAACTATTTTTCAATCCGTGCCGTCAACCCGCTCGTTTTCAACAGATTCTCTATATCCACCTCTGTACGGCTGAATGGTCCGGAATGCTCCAATTTGAGCGACGACATCGCGGCTGCGAAGCATCCGGCATCGGCTATCGAAGCCCCGCAAGCACGCTTGTAGAGATAACCTGTGGAATACGTGTCGCCACAACCGGTTGCATCGACCACCTCCCGCGTCGGGAATGCCGGAACAATAGCAAATTCGGTGCCGTCATAAATCACAGAGCCATAACTGCCGAGCGTGATGCACACTTCCTTCACGCCCCACTCCGCAAGCGTGAGCGCCGCCGCCTTCACGTCGGTATGCCCCGTGAGTGACTCAATCTCATACTCGTTCACTTTAAGGATGTCGACATAGCGCAGATAGTCGCGCTTGTTCTTCCAGTCGATTGGATACACCTTCTCGCCGCGCACTTCGCGCAGATAGCCCTGGGCATCGACCGACAGCGTGCCTTTTGCCGACAGCATCTCGAACACGTCGAGCGAGAAGTCGTCGGCGAGCAAGGAGCCGAGATGATAGATGTCGGCCTCTATTCCCTGAAGCGACTGCGCCGTGAACGGGTCGGCCTTGGCGAGCACCCGCTGGGTGCGGTTGTTCTGGTTCTCGCCGTATTTGTTTTCAAAAAACACGGTGTGGCGAGTGGGCAGCACCACCACATCGACTCCGAGAGCGCGGATGTCGTCGACCGACTTCATCTCCGACTGCGCCACCGCCGTGACGAGTTGGAAATTGGCGTCAGGGTTGAGATTGTGGATGCCGTGGGCAAAATAAAACGATGTGCCGCCCGGCATCTCCACCTCCGATTTCGGCGTGATAATCTTGTCGAGCGTTATATGTCCGATACAACAGATTTTTTTCATTCTCAAATATTTATACAGACCGCGCATTGACCACAACACACAGTCGGCTCTATAAGTTGTTATTTAAAAATAGCGTCATAGATGCGGCGTGTGGCGCCAAGATTGTCGCGGATATATCCGCCGGCAATCTCACCATGCTTCTTAAGGTATTCGCCGTCGGAAAGCAGGCGGTTCATCACCAACGCGTATTCATCGCCTCCCGACACCGTAAACGCGCCCTCAAGGGCTATCAAATCGCGTGCCTCCTTAAACTTGCCGTACTTCGGTCCGAACACCACCGGAATACCGTAGACCGCAGCCTCGTTGATGTTGTGGATGCCCACCCCGAATCCTCCGCCGACATACGCCACCGTGGCAAAACGATAGCTCTTCGACAAGATGCCATAGCAGTCGAGAATCAGGCAGTCAGCTTCGGCTGCCTCTTCGGGCGTAGTCTTGGTGTAGCGCACGACGGGACGTTTCAACCCAGTCAGAATGCCGGATATGCGGTCCTCTGAAATCTCATGCGGAGCCAGCACCATCTTCATTTCCGGATGCTTGTTGAAGTATGGGATAATGAAATCCTCATCAGGCTGCCACGAACTTCCGACAAACAGCGTGAACGCACCGCGGGAGAACGACTCCACGACCGGCAGGTCGGTGTGGTCCTCAAGGATGTCGGTCACACGGTCGAAACGCGTGTCGCCGGCAACAACCACATTGTCAACTCCTATCCCGGCGAGCAGTGCGCGCGACTCCTCGTCCTGCACAAAAAGCATGTCGTAGCAGCCAAGCATGCGGCGGAATGTCGCTCCATACCATTTGAAAAACGCCTGGGTGGGACGGAAAATGGCTGAAATGATATATGTCTGGATGCCCCGGCGCTTCAACTCCGAGAGATAGTTGCCCCAAAACTCATACTTCACAAAAAACGCCTTCTCTATCTTTACCGCGTCAAGGAAACGGCGCACGAGCGACGGCTTGTCCATCGGCAGATAGCACACCACATCGGCGAGAGGATAGTCCTTGCGCACCTCATAGCCCGACGGCGAGAAGAACGTGAGCAGAATCTTCTTTTCCGGCGTATGCTTTTTTATCATTTCCATCAGCGGTCTGCCTTGCTCGAACTCGCCGAGCGACGACACGTGAATCCAGATGTAGGACGCCGACGTGTCGACCTTTTCGGCAAGGATGCCGAAGGTCTGCGCCTGACCGGCCTTCATCAGCCGTGCCTTGTTGTTTCGCGTCGCCGCAATCCCCACGGCTGCGGAATAGAGCGAGATGCCGAGATTGTAAAATAGATTCATGCCTCTTGGTGTAAGTTGTGTGTATATAACGACAACGCCTTGCGCAGCCAAACACTGCACAAGGCGTTGATTGAAAAATCGTTTATTCCGGTTGCTTTATGTTTTCTATGCCGCGACGGATACGGCGGATTGTCTCCTCCTTGCCGAGCAGCTCTGTGATGTCAAACATGTGCGGACCTTTACATTCACCGACCACCGTGAGGCGGAAAGCGTTCATCACATTGCCCATATGGTAGCCGTTGTCGGTAATCCATTTAAGCACAATCTCTTCCGACGGTGCCGATGCGAAGTCACTGATTCCCTCAAGCACGCCGATAAGTTGTTCCATCAATTGTGCCATACCGTCTTTCCAACGTTTGCGCACGTCCTTCTCGGCATAGGTTGTCGGAGCCTCGAAGAAGAAGCGTGACTGCTCCCACAAATCGCGCACAAAGTTGATGCGGCCTTTCACGAGAGCCACCACACGAGCCACGTAGGTGGCATCGGCGTCGGCATGCCCGTGTTCGGAAAGAATTGGCATATAGAGCTTCGCCAAATCGGCGTCGCGCATCTCCTGCAAATATTTATGGTTGAACCACTTACCTTTTTCAAAGTCGAACTTTGCGCCACTCTTCGAGCAGTGCTCAAACGAGAACAGGCTGATAAGCTCGTCCATCGACAGGATTTCCTGGTCATTGCCCGGATTCCATCCGAGAAGAGCGAGGAAATTGATCACTGCCTCAGAAAGATAGCCCGACTCGCGGTAGCCTGAAGAAATCTCACCCGTCTTAGGGTCTTTCCATTCCAACGGGAACACTGGGAAACCGAGACGGTCGCCGTCGCGCTTCGACAGTTTGCCCTTGCCGTCGGGCTTGAGCAACAACGGAAGGTGAACGAACGACGGCATAGTGTCAGCCCATCCAAACGCCTCGTAGAGAAGCACGTGAAGCGGAGCCGACGGCAACCACTCCTCGCCACGGATCACGTGGGTGATTTCCATCAGATGGTCGTCGACGATATTGGCAAGATGGTAGGTTGGAAGATCGTCCGCCGACTTATAGAGCACCTTGTCGTCAAGAATCGAAGAGTTGATCACCACTTCGCCGCGCACAAGGTCGTTGACTTTCACGTCACGGTTTGGCTCGACAAGGAAACGCACCACATACTTTTCTCCGCCGTCAATCATGCGCTTCACATCTTCGGCAGGCAGCGTCAGCGAGTTGCGCATCTGCATGCGGGTGTGCGCGTCGTACTGGAAATTCTTGATTTCCGCACGCTTCGCCTCCAGTTCCTCCGGAGTGTCGAAAGCCACATAAGCCTTGCCGTCGTCGAGCAGCTGCTTGACATACTTCCTATAGATGTCGCGGCGCTCCGACTGGCGGTAGGGACCGAAATTGCCGCCCTCGCGGACTCCCTCGTCAAATTTTATTCCCAACCAGGCGAATGCCTCGTTTATATAATCTTCCGCTCCAGGCACAAAGCGATTGGAGTCGGTGTCTTCGATGCGAAGTATGATGTCGCCGCCATGACGGCGGGCAAACAGGTAGTTAAACAATGCCGTGCGGACTCCTCCAATGTGGAGAGGACCCGTTGGCGACGGTGCAAAGCGTACTCTGACTTTTCTTTCCATTTTGCTGACTGTTAATAAATATAATGCAAAATTAGCAATTTTTTTTCAGCCATTACCTATTATGCATTCAAAAAGGCCATACGGCTTCCGTTTTCACGATTTTTTCTTACCTTTGCCACATGAGAATTTTCATTACATTTCTACTGGCAACAGTCATCGGAGCAACGGCTTACGCTGTCGATTTCCGTCTGCGCGACTTCAACGGCGACGACTTCCGCATCGCACAGGTGAAAACGGAGCTGACACTCGTGTTTCTTTACAATTCCGACTGCGACGCATGCCGCAAAGGTGCGGCGCAGATTGAAAAGTCGGCTACGGTCAACTCTCTGACGACGGTAAAAAAGCTGAAGGTGGTGAGCGTGGCAATGTTTGAAGACGGCGACGGTTGGAAACGCAAGGCCGCGACATTTCCCGACTCGTGGAAGCACTGCAGCGATGCCTACGACGAGCTGATGGAAGGCGACGCGCTGGTGTTTGAGACCGTCCCTGCATATTTTGTGCTCGACGCCGCACACGAGGTCGTGGCTTCCGACGTGTCGTTCTCCGCCGTGGAGCGCTTTCTGAAAGAGAAACTATAAAAACCTACTTTTAGACTACCTTTTAAATCCCCGCCACAGGATTTTTTATGTAACTTCGCAGAAAATTATTCACTATATGAGAAAACTGATTTTCACCATATTGATTGCAGCGGGATGCCTGCAGGCTGCCGCCGAGAGAACTGTACCGTTTTTCGACACGTCGCGCCCCGACAAAGTGATTGCGCTCGGTCTGCGTGCCGGCATGAACTCATCGGGTGTGGCGACCAACTATATGGACAAGCAGCCTGAACTCATTCAGAGCAATTTTTATTGGCACTCAGGCGTGCAAGTTGGCGCCATCGCCGACCTAAGCATCCGAAAGTTTCTCGCCATAGAGGTGGGCTTGTTCTGGGAACGACACGGATACGACGCGGCAATGATGGCTGCGACTGCCGAGGAGGACTATATGGGAAGCCAGTTCACGCGCGTGCGCTACAACGATATCCACATACCGGTGCTTATGTCGTGGCGTTTCAACATTCTGCCACAGGCTGTATGGTCGGTCGACTTAGGTCCGTATTTCAGCTACGGTTTGTCGGGAACAAAGAAAGCCGACTCCTACATTGCATTCGGCGAGGAGGACGGACAACTGGTGTTTGACCACAACATCAGCAATCAAAAATATTTCAAAGCCGACCCGAAAGACTTCCTTGCCGTCAACCGCTTCGACGCTGGCTTGAAAGTGGGAACGGGTCTGGCGTTTTTCAGCCACTACACAATCAGCGTATATTACCAACGCAGCGTTAAAAACAATGCCAAGGACTTCGACGGAGGCGCCGACTACCGCCTGCGCAACTGCTCTTGGAGCGTAAACATCGGATACAATTTCTGACAACACTCTTTTTTTCAACAAGAAAATTTATCTAAACCGGCACATCCTTTTCGGAATAATTTTCTACCGTTTTTCGTATGATAATTCATAACTTTGCCGATGGAAACAATAAAAATCCATTTCAATGGCTAAGATTTATGAAGATTTGACCAAGTTGGTGGGACACACTCCCCTCGTTGAACTTGGACACGTGGAAAAAGCGGAAAACTTGAAAGCCCGTCTGGTGGCTAAAGTGGAATATTTCAACCCCGGCGGCAGCGTAAAAGACCGTATCGCGCTGGCTATGATCGAGGCGGCTGAGGCCGACGGATCGCTCAAGCCTGGCGCTCAGATTATCGAGCCTACAAGCGGCAACACTGGCATCGGATTGGCATGGGTGGCTTCGGTGAAAGGTTATCGGCTGACACTGACAATGCCCGAGACGATGAGCGACGAGCGCAAAAAGCTGCTGCGCGCCCTCGGTGCAACCCTGGTGCTGACTCCGGGCGCTGACGGAATGAACGGCGCCATCAAGAAAGCCGAGGAGCTGCGCAATGCCACCCCCGGATCGGTGATACTTCAACAATTTGAGAACGATGCCAACCCCGCAGCGCACCGACGCACAACGGGCGAGGAAATCTGGACGGACACCGACGGAGAGGTCGACATCTTCGTTGCCGGAGTAGGAACAGGCGGCACCGTAAGCGGCGTGGCAGAGGCTCTGAAAGCCCACAAGCCGGAGGTGAGAGCTGTGGCTGTGGAGCCTGAATCGTCGCCGGTGCTGTCGGGCGGCAAGCCGGGCCCTCACAAAATCCAGGGCATCGGCGCCGGTTTCAAACCCAAAAACTATCACAGCGACGCCATCGACACCGTCATCCCCGTCTCTAACGAAGACGCTTTCAGCGGTGCGCGCCAGTTGGCTAAACAGGAAGGTCTGCTCGTGGGCATATCTTCAGGAGCTGCATTCTCTGCAGCTTTGAAACTCGCCAAGCAGCCCGAAAACGAAGGAAAGACAATCGTAGTGCTGCTCCCCGACACCGGCGAGCGCTATCTGTCGACACCACTGTTCGTAACCGAATAGCAGCGGCCTCAACAGCCTACCGCAGAAACAAAATCGGGCAGACTTTGGTCTGCCCGATTTTGTTTCTGTTTTCAACGATATTATCGCTTCACAAACTTCAACACATTTTGTCCTGTCTTCACGAAGTAGACTCCTGTAGGCAGACCGCTGACGTCGATGCTTTGGTCTTTGTCGGCTGTCGTGCTGACAACCACTGCTCCTGTAGCCGACATCACTGTCACGCCCGACGTCTCTTCCAATCCAAGGATTCTGAACGACTCTGTCGCCGGATTAGGATATACGCGGAGCGAAACGCCCTTGACTGCCGCCACCGACGACTCTCCGACACCGATGCGATAGCACAGCGGCGAGCCGTTAGGCGCAGTCACATAGGTTGTGCCGACATTCTCAGCTGCTACCGACTGCTGCGAAGTGGCGTTCATCTGCATTGTATAGACACCATTCTCGGGGAATGTGACAGGCACCGCTACCGTCGCGCTCTCGCCTGCCTTGATTGTCACGTCAGGAATCTCCACTTCAATATATTTTCCACTCTTCTCACAGTAGAACGAAGCCTTGACAGCCCCCTTGAAATCAGCCGTCGCAGTGTTGGTCATCGGCACGTTGAGCGTCTGCTGCTCGCCTTTCGGCAGATATTCCGAATTTGGCAGTTGCGTCTCGGTTGCTGCTATTTTGGGTATGTTGGCATATTCCGTAGGCAAAATCGTGATTATCTGTCTCTCCGCATCCGGGTTGAGCAAACCGCGCTCGCCGTCGGGAGTGGCGTAGCGCATCGACAGTTCGTAAGCGCCCTCCAACGGATAGAGGCTGTTGGGCACATAGAAATAATATTTATCGTCAGACGGCACCGGCACATCGGCAAACGTGCAGAGGCGCACCTCCTCGCCTGTCTCGACCGACTTTGCATAGACGCTCATATTGACATTGCCGTCCATCTTGTTGACCGAATTTCTTGCTGCCCTGTTCCACAGCCACACTTTAGAACCCCAATAATACGTAGTGCTCTTTTCGGAATACAAATCCTTGGAGCTGTCGAGAATCGGATAATCCACCGCCGGCTTCACATCAATTTGAAACTCCTCGGCGTACGTATATTCACGGCTGTTGTCGTTCTTTACCCCGACTTTATATGTCCCGCCAGGCAACATAAAGCCCTTTTCATTCGTTGCACTTATGCAAAACGTCTTCTGCTCCAGAAGGTCGGAATAATATCCGTCAAACGCATATATGCTGCGACCGACCTCGTAGACAGCTCCTGTCTCCGTGTCGGTAAATGTGAAACCAAGCGCTCTCTTTACACCGGGAAGACGATGCGAATCGTCCTGTACGGCTACCGTAAGATAAAGCGGAGCCTTGCCTATGAGTTCTGCCGCCGGCTCTATGGAAAGAATTTTTCCCGACTGAACGGAATACTTCTCCAGCATCGGAGCCGTGCATGTCCATTCGCCGCCATTTATATTCATTATTGTGCGCATACCCTCGCGGGCAGGCAGCGCCGTCCACGGATTCTCCGTGTCGCGCTCCTTGTAATAGAGCGTCAGCACATAGTCGCCGTCGGCAAATGTCGGGTTTTCCTTGCCGGCAGCGTCGGTCCAGTCTCCGTACTCTTTACCGCTGTTCATATAAGGATAGCAACCCAACTTGTCATATTCGTAATCCTTACGGATATATTTTGTCACGCCGTTCTGCATCAGTCCAATCGTGAACGTATAGCTCTTGTCTGACTCATAGTAGTTGGTCGTGACTGTCCCGTAGCTGTTACCCTGGTTGAAGCCTATCAGCTTTATGCCCTCCGCATACGGAGCGTCGGCTGCCGTGCGCGGACGCAGCCCCACGAGCATCTGTTGCTGACAATAATAGCCTCGAGTCTCGTCGGGAGCCTTGCAGTAGGTCACGTCGTAATAGCCGTCGGCATCGCCGCTCCATCCCCAGTTGATATGCACATTGTTCTCGGCGTCGATGCCGTCAATCACGAAGGCATGGCCCGAAGCACCGTTGTATCCGGAATAAAGTATCGGACGTCCGGCCGTAAGCTCTTCCTGTATGACAGTCATCCAAAGCTTTGTGGGAACATATTCGCGCTCCCAAATCTCGCAATTGTAGTCGTAATAGCGGTTGAAGCCAACGTATGGGATAGCGGCGCTCGTCACACCCGACCCCGACCATGTCACATCGTATTTCGCCTTGCACGACACTCCTGCCTCATACATCAGCTGCGCCACGGCGTCGGCCTGTGCGTCGGTATAGGAGCCTTCCTCATAAACATCGAGCATATTGGCCCAGTCGTAACTTATTTTTGTGAAATCAACGGAGATTTCCTTGTTGCCAACACCCTCGTTGACATATTCCAACACATCATAGCCCTTAGAGTTCGACTTGTAGTAGTTAAGAATCTGAGCCATCGCGGTGGCGGTGCAGCCCGTGAGCATCGGACTGCCGTTGTATTTCGGACATTTGCGGTTGAACGGAGCGCCCTGTCCCCATTTTGTCTTCAGCAACGGAGCCACTGGAGCCACTGTAGGCGTAGGATAAGAGTTGCTGAAATCAGAAGAGGCTGTGGCTGCCTTGTAAGCCACCATCCATTCCTGCAACGCTTCCGGCATATTGTCGAACGACAGCCCGGCATCGGTGGAGTAGCCCATCACCCGCAAATCGTCGCCGTTGGCCGACATAAGCACGAAACCGCCTTGCGGAGCGTTATAGGCATAGAACTCTGCCTTTTTCAGCGATTTGGCCTTTTTCACAGCCTTGTCGGATGTCGACATGACAGCCGCCGTCAGCGAGCCGCCATCGGCGGTCTTTCCGCCCATTTTCTGGGAGAGAAACTGCTCTGCCATAGCCGCTGCCTCTTCGGGCAGACTCGCAGCCGACGCGCCAGCCCCTATCGCAAGCGACGCCAACAAGATGTATTGAATCTTTTTCATGCAATTATTGTTTTTTACAATTATTTCGTAAAGGTAATGCAAATTTTTTCAACTTTCACAAGATATTATCGTTTTTATCTATAAAAGAACTCTTTTTTTTGCTTTTGAACCACAAACCACACGCAAAGCGGTAATCCATAGAGCCGTAGCTTGCAGCCAAGGTGCGATTTTTCAATTCGGATGTGAGTCTGCGCAAGCTGCATCTAAGGCTGCCGAAAATCCGCATAACATAGAAAAGCGACCGCTCCGCATACTGTTAGTCAGCACACGGAGCGGTCGTTATTTTTATCGGCAACCCTCTTGTTACCGCGGAATCTTCAGCGACTGTCCAATCTGGATGTTGTTGCCCTTGATGCCGTTGGCTTTTTTAAGTTTTGAAAGTCCGACACCGTATTTTTCTGCAATCTCTCCGAGCGTCTCGCCTCTCTTCACCTTGTGGGTTTTCTGCTTTTTCTTGCTCGTCTTGTCGGTTTTATCTGTCTTTCTGTCCACTTTCTTGTCGGAGTAGACCTTCAAATTCTGACCTGCGGCAATATTGTTGCCCTTGATGTTGTTCCACTTGCGCAGATCGTCGACCGTCACGCCATATTTCGTAGCAATCTGCCCGAGTGTCTCGCCTTTCTTCACCTTGTGGGTCTGCTCTGCCGCTTCATTGTCGCGGCTGCGCGATGATGTCGACGTTTTGCCGTCGGCTTTGAGTTTCAGCTTGTCGCCCACACGGATATTGTCCGACTTCAAGTCGTTCCATTCGCGAAGGTTGGCAACCGAGACACCATATTTATCGGCGATAGCCGACAGATTCTCACCCGACTTCACTGTGTGGACTGCAGGAGCGGCAGGCGTGTCGTTTTTCTTCTTGACAGCCTTCTTGGCATCAACCACAAGCACCTGTCCAGCCATAATGTTGTCCGACTTCAAATCGTTCCACTCACGGATATCGGCGATTGTCACGCCATACTGTCCGGCAATCGAAGCCAACGTCTCGCCACGCTGCACCTTGTGACGCTCAGGATTGCGCGGAGCTGTTGTCGTGGTCGTTGTTTCTTTCTTTTTCTTCTGAGGAGCTGCCACCGGAGTTGTTTCAGCCACAACAGTTTCCTCTACGTCAACCGTTTCTTCCTCTTCGGTTTCGGGCTGCTCAACACGCACCTTCTTGTAGGTGTTGATTTTCAGCGTCTGTCCGCGTTTCAGCCTGCTGCTGCGCAGACCGTTCCATTTCTTTATCGACGACACCGACACGCCGTATTTGCGCGCCACCATCGAGATTGTCTCGTTGCGTCTCACCTTGTGATACTTCACCACAAGCTTCGTTGTCGTCTCGCCATCGTCGTTGCTGACTGTCGACGGATCGACAGGCACCACCACATCACGGCGGGCATAGAGCGCAGCATTGTGGGCCACGATGCTGTCCTCGCTGACGATGTAGCTGTAGATTTGCTGCGACGGCAGTGTAAGCGCATACGGACGGATGTCGCCCGGAATCTCATCCTTGCGGTATTGGGGGTTGAGCACGCGGAGCTCCTCCATCGGGATGTTGAGCACCGCCGATATCTGCTCGAAATGCACTCGCTTGTTCACGTGGATTGTGTCGGTAAGAATAGGCCGACGTGCAAGCGATTTTCCGAGGTTGTGGTCCTTGTAATAAGTCATCACATAGTTTGCCGCGATAAACGCAGGCACATATCCGCGCGTTTCCTGCGGCAGATAGAAATATATGTCCCAGAAATCCTTCTTCTTGTCGGCAGTTCCTCCGGCGCGGCGCAAAGCCTTGTTCACATTGCCCGGACCGCAGTTGTAGGAAGCGATGGCAAGCGACCAGTCGCCATAGATGTTGTAAAGTTGCTTAAGGTATTTTGCAGCCATTTCAGATGAGCGGATAGGGTCGCGGCGCTCGTCGATGATGGAGTTCACCTCCAGCCCCAAGCCCTTGGCGGTGGTCAGCATAAACTGCCACAGACCAGTGGCGCCCACGCGCGACACAGCATCTGGATTCAGCGCCGACTCAATCACCGGCAGATATTTCAGTTCCAAAGGGACACCCTCTTTCTCGAGTGCCTGCTCGAAAAACGGCATATAATAGAGGCTCAGTCCGAGCATCTCCTCCACCAGCTGGCGACGGCGCTGCGTGTACATATTGATGTAGCTGCGCACCACTCCGTTGTATGGCATCTCAATGACTGTGGGCATCTTCTGTAGCCGTGCGATGAAATCTTTGTCAGACGTAGGCACATCGCTGAGGTTGGCACCCGAACGGTCAACCACTGCGTAGTTCTGAAGATACCAGTTTTTCATCAGTTCCTGAGTGTCGGTCTCAAAACTTTGTGGATAGACGATAGTGCTGTCCTGAATGTTCTCCTTCAGCGAAAGCACGGTAGGCCGGGCGAACGACGTCAACGCCGCGCCGGCAATCAGGCACAATGCCAATATTTGTTTATTCATCTGTTTCCTTTCCGTTTTAGCGGTTCAACTTTTAAAAAGTGAAAGCACAGCCCACTCCAAAAGAAGGTTTCGTGTCGTTCTGCTCAATCGACGGGTAAATGCTCATCGAGAGGTCAGGCGAAATGTCGAAATGCGACAGCGAAGCGTCGACGTAGGCATCAATAATGCAGACGGCATAAAGTCCGACCATACCGATGATACACAAGTCGCGGTTACGGCGATAGAAGTCTTTTTTCGACTTCAGAGCCTTCGTAAGCCACGTTTTGTCGATGTCCTCCTCCTTTGTGGTGGATGGATAGAAATCCATATAACTTTTTGTGTTCGGATCGCTGTCCATGATGTCTCTATAAGCTTTCGTATAGTCAGAGAGCATCCTGTTGTTCCAAGATGTGGCGTATGCCAGACCGACGTATCCACCCACCACTATCGGCACTTTCCAATAGCGGCGGTTGTAAATCTGCCCCAGACCCGGGCAAAGGACAGAAAGCCACAGCGCGCGGTTGGGGTCGGGATTGAATATGCGCTTCACGCCTATCGGCGATGGCACGGAGTCGGTGGCTGCCACAAGAGTGGAGTCAGCAGCCATGTCAGTGCGGACAAGAGGCTCGGCTATCGACATCGAGTCGACAGCAACCACAGCGTCGGGAATATCCGTCCCATCAACGGGCGCCATCCCTTGACCTTCCGGCTGACTTTCATCAGCAAAGATAGGAAATGAGAATGAGAAAGCCAAGCATAGCGCCAATGCTATACTTTTTTTTAATATTTCGTTGCCTGTGAACGCGGCTTTTGACAAAAATTTCAATTTTGTTACTAAATTTTCTAATCCAAGTTACCTTTTACGCGGTCAAAGATAGTAATTAATCTGGCAAGTTCTTCCTCATTCTTGAAAGGAAATGCTATTTTTCCCTTGCCTTGCTTGTCGCAGGAGAACTGCACTTTGGTCTGGAACGCCGACGACAAGTGTTTCTTCAGGCTTTCAAACTCCTTTGAGATGCTTGCCGAAGCCGCCTTCTTCGGCGCTTCTGTCGCCGAGGTCTCGTTGTATTCCTTTGCAAGCTCCTCAACCTGGCGCACCGACAATCCTTTCTTCAGGATTTCGTTGTAAAGGCGCAGTTGCAGTTTCGGGTTCTCCACTGCCAGAAGCGCACGTGCATGACCCATGTCAACGCGGCGGTCGCGCAGACCGAGCTGCACCTCTGCCGGCAGTTTGAGCAGACGCAGGAAGTTGGCTATCGTGGCGCGTTTCTTGCCTATACGCGTCGACAGCTGCTCCTGTGTGAGCCGATATTGGTCGATGAGTTTTTTAAACGTCAGCGCCACCTCTATGGCATTCAGGTCCTCGCGCTGAATGTTTTCGATGAGCGCCATCTCTGTCAGCTCGCTGTCGTTTGCCGTACGGATATATGCCGGCACCGTTGTCAGTCCGGCTTTCTTGGCGGCGCGGTAACGGCGTTCGCCCGAAATTATCTGATATTGGTCTGCTCCGAGTTTGCGCAGCGTGAGCGGCTGTATGATTCCAAGCTCGCGTATCGAAGAGGCAAGCTCTTCAAGCGACTCCTCGTCAAACCATGCACGCGGCTGTTCGGGGTTTGGAGAAATCTGCGACAGTTCAATCTCATTGATAGCCGACGAACCGCTGGTCTGGATGTTGTCCATCGAAATCAGCGAGTCGAGTCCACGGCCGAGTCCCATAAGTTTCTTTGACATAGCGGTTACTGTTTGTTGCGTTTGAGTAATTCTTTGGCGAGCTGCATGTGGCTTGTGGCGCCACGGCTTGTCGAATCATAAAGGATGGCTGGAAGCCCGTGGCTCGGAGCCTCTGACAGACGGGTGTTGCGTGGAATCACAGTGTCAAACACCATATCGCCGAAATGCCCTTTCAGCTCGTCGAAAATCTGGTTTGCGAGACGCAGACGCGCGTCGTACATCGTCAGAAGGAAGCCCTCGATTTCCAATTGCGGATTGAGCTTCGATTTGATGATGCGTATCGTGTTGAGCAGTTTGCTGATGCCTTCCAATGCGAAATATTCCGCCTGCACGGGAATTATCACCGAGTCTGACGCCGTGAGCGCGTTGACCGTGATGAGTCCGAGCGACGGAGAACAGTCGATGATCAGGTAGTCGTAGTTGTCTCTCACCTCTTCGAGCAGTCCCTTGAGCACCCGCTCGCGGTTCTGCTTGTTGATGAGTTCAAGCTCCGCGCCCACAAGGTCGATGCGCGAGCCCACAAGGTCGAGTTTGTCCACACACGTGCTACATTCGGCGCCGCGCAGAGGATAGCCGTCGACAAGACACTCATAAATCGATGAAGACATTTGTTTCGGATCTACACCCAGTCCCGACGTGGCATTGGCCTGCGGGTCGGCATCGATGATGAGCACCCGCTTGCCAAGCGTGGCGAGCGAGGCTGCAAGATTGATGGATGTGGTTGTTTTTCCGACGCCACCTTTCTGGTTGGCGATAGCAATAATTTTACCCATAGTCTATTCGTTTTACGAATGCAAAGGAATTACTTTTCATTTCAACGGCAAAACGAAAAACGGAAAAACTGCCGGAATTGTTGATAACTTGGCCTTTTTGTTAATAACTCCATTGTTCCACGCATTATCGGACAAGTTGTTAACAAGTTATGCCATGTGGAACATTTTCTAAACACCGCTAAAAAAAGCAATACGCTCTACAGTTCAGAGCCGTCGATTTTCACTGCAACATACTCCACCGGGCGTTCCACGCCGCCGCAACTCCATAATGCAGCCGTCGCTACGGCAAGCAGCATTTTCCCTAAAAGATTTTTAATCATAGATATTAGTTTTTTGAGTTTTATATTAGATTCGTTTCTTTGTTTTTCAGCTAAGTTCCTACAGCATAAGGATGAGCAGCTGCGCGATAATCACGCGCACAAACATGCCCAAAGGATAGACGGTGGCATAGCTCACCGCCGGCGCGTCGCCCTTGATGTTGTCGGAGGCATAAGTGAGCGCCATTGGGTTGGCCATGGCGCCGCAAAGCATGCCGCACGTCTCCCCGAAGTTGAATTTGAACCACCGCATCGCCATTATGCCTACGATGATTGTCGGCACAACGGTAAGCACAACTCCGAGCGAAATCCAGGCAAGTCCCTGCGGTCCGACAAGCGTGTCGAAGAAATGTGCGCCGGAGTCAAGGCCGAGACAGGCAAGATACATCGACAAGCCTATGCCGCGGAGCATCAGATTGGCAGAACGCGTGGTATAGGTGACCATGTGCAGACGCGGTCCGTAGCGGCCCATCAGCAGTCCTGCCACAATCGGTCCGCCGGCAAGTCCGAGACGCACAGGCACGTCGGTCGACGGCAAGCTGATTGGAATCATTCCCAATGCGAGTCCGAGGAAGATGCCCACAAAAATCACCGCAAGGTTCGGCTCATTGAGCGAGCCGGCACGATTGCCTATAAGTTTCTCGGCATTCTCTATGTCGGAAGCGTTGCCCACCATCGTGAGCCGGTCGCCCATCTGCAACACGAGGTCGGGGGTGGCAAGAAGCATCACGCCGCTGCGCAGCACACGCGACACCGTGACGCCGAACGTGTTGCGCAAACGCAACGAGCCAAGACGCTTGCCGTTGATTTCCGGACGCGACACGATGATGTGGCGCGACACGAACTGACGGTCAAGCTTGTTCCAATTCACATGGTGGTTCCAGTCGCGGTTCTCGCGTTCTCCGAAAAGGATTGTGAGTGCCTCCACGTCTTTCTCCGTAGTGACAACGAGTATGCGGTCGCCTTCCTCAAGGGTGACACGCGACGTGGGCATTATCAGTTCTTTGGCGCGCCACAGACGGGAAATGATGAACTGCGACGTCGACGACCGCTGCACATCACCGATTGCATAGTGGAAGATTGCCGGATTCTTGATTACGAACGTGGCGATAAACGTATGGTCGGAATGATTTGCCTCGCGCTCTTTCAAGTCGCCGGGGCGGGTGAAGAACTTACGCAGAACGATGATGGCGAAAATCACGCCCACCACACCGAGCGGATAGGTGACGGCACAACCGAGGGCTGCCGTTTCTGCCGGAAGCCCAAGCTGCACAAGCGTCTGCTGGGCAGCGGCAAGCGCGGGGGTATTGGTCGTGGCTCCGCACAGCACGCCTGTCATGTCGCCGATGCCGTATCCAAGTCCGAGGCTCATCGCCACGGCGGTGAGCGTGCCGAGCAGAATCAGCACCAGTCCGGCGAGGTTCATCTTCAGTCCGCCTTGCTGGAACGCGCTGAAGAAACCCGGTCCCACTTGCAGACCGAGGGCGTAGACAAACAACACCAATCCGAAACTTTCTGCATAGTTGAGCATCTGATGGTCGATCGACAAGCCGAGGTAACCGGCGAAAATGCCCATAAAAAACACGAATGTGACACCGAGCGAAATACCAGCCACACGAATGCGGCCGAGCGCCAGTCCTGAGAATATGATAAGAGCCATCACGACAACAGCCTGTATTGCCGAATGCTCAAAAAGCACACTGTTTATCCATTCCATGCCACAAAGGTACGACAATTCATCCAATTTGTAATAATTATTTAGACTCGGAGAGCCGCAGACTCCTTAATTATTGTGTGGCGGGCGAACGTTTTGGCGAAAGATTCATCGTTTGGGGACAGCGACCGCGCCAATGAATGCCAGGCATATATAAAAAAATAATCCGACTAATCTCTCGATCCGTCGGATTCCTTAACCTATGATTCACTTATTTGTTGTTGTTGCTTTTTCTTATAACAATAACGCAAAGATTTAGTTCATATTGTATGCTGATAAAAATTTTTTTTATCGGATAGGATGATATTCTACAAACGCCTCCATTGCCTCATAGGATGCAAGGCCAAGACTGCTGTAAAGTTGAGCAGTGGCACGGTTGCGGTCTTCAGCACGCTGCCAGAACAAGCGGTCGTCGTCGCCAAGGAACGGAGCGTTCTCCATCTGCGACTGGTGCTTGAGGATGGTGTTGCGTTTGAAGCGGAGCTGCTCAGGGCTCATAGGAACTGCCATCTCGATGTGGTCGATTTCCCATTCTGCCCATGCGCCGCGGTACATCCAGATGCGGCATTCTTTCATCCATTCTACGCCATCGTCAAGAAGTTCGTCAATAGCGGCGAGGACAGCGTCGGTGCAGACACGGTGAGTGCCATGAGGGTCGGCAAGGTCGCCAGCCACGAAAATCTGATGAGGCTTGACTGAAGAAATCAAATCTTTCACGATTTTCACATCGCGTTCAGAGAGGTCGCCCTTCTTGATTGTACCCGTTTCGTAGAACGGCAGGTCAAGGTGGTGTACGTTCTCTGGCTTAACACCCATCCAGTTGCAGGCTGTTTTTGCCTCAGCACGGCGGATGCGGCCCTTGAGCATACGGAGATCGAGAGAGTCAACGTCGCCAGGATGTTTTGCGGCGAGGAACTTCTTGATTTCCTCTGATTTCTGATTATAAAGTTCGGTGTCGAGACCGAATTCTTTCTTGATTTGATCCATAACGAGGATGTAGCGGAACATATCCTCATCTCCCACTGCGATGTTGCCCGAAGTTTCGTAAGCCACATGCACATCGTGCTTCTGGTCAACGAGACGCTTCAGCGTGCCGCCCATAGAGATTACGTCGTCGTCTGGGTGCGGGCTGAACACAATCACACGCTTTGGATATGGTTTGGCGCGCTCCGGACGGTCGGTGTCGTCTGCATCGGGCTTGCCGCCTGGCCATCCTGTGATGGTGTGCTGAATGTCGTTAAACACCTTGATGTTCACGTTGTATGCCGAGCCAAACTGTGCTGCCAGTTCGTTCAAGCCATACTCGTTATAGTCGTTGCTTGTAAGTTTCAAAATTGGTTTGCCTGTCTTCTCGCAAAGCCATGCGATGGCGCGGCGGATCATCTTGTTGTTCCATTCGCACGAAGTAACAAGCCATGGGTGGCAGATGCGGGTGAGACGCTCTGCTGCCGATAAGTCGACAACAACTTTGGCGTTGCGGTGCATCTGAAGGAATGACGCTGGCACTGTCTCGGAAGCTTTGTCTTCAACGGCTGCTTTCACAATCTTGGCCTGGTTTTCGCCCCATGCCATTGCAAGCACTTTCTTTGCTGCAAGGATGTTGCCGATGCCGAGTGTGATTGCTGTGGCAGGAGCCACATCAAGGTCGTATGCGCTCGACACGCTGCGGCGTGTAACGCTGTCGATGAGGGTCATGCGGCATGCTGATGAGAATTGCGAACCTGGAGCGTTGAATGCCAAGTTGCCTGCAGCACCGATTTCGCAAAGCACGAGGTCAAGACCTCCGCATGCGTCGATTTCTGCCTCATAAGCGCGGCAGCCTTCGTAAAGGTCGGCCTTTTCCACTTCCTGGTTGAATGAGTGCACATTCTCTGGCTTGATGTTGACCTTGCTGAGGAGCAAGTTGTTCAAGCGGTCGAGCGTTGAAGGTGCGCCAGCTTCTGTTGGATAGAACTCAAACAGGTTGAAAACCACGACGTCCGCGAAATCAACCTTCTTGTTCTCGTAACGGTTGATGAGCTCCGCATATACCGGAAGCACGCTGTTGCCTGTGCCTAACGCAATAACACATTTGCCCTTTTTCTCGACATTCTTCTTGATTGTCGCAACAACTTCGTCAGCGAGCAGTTTAACGCCGTCGTCGGTTGTCTCTGATATATGGGTAAACACTTTCTCTTCCCGGCACAAAGATGCATATTCAATCTTGTTTTCCGGTGCATAGAATCTCTTTGGAACGAGATCCAGTTTGATTTGTGAACTTAAATTAGTTTTCATTTTTTAAGACCTGTTTTCGGTTGATGCAAAGGTATATGTTCTATCAAAAACAACAAACGTTTTTTATAATGATTAACGTTTAATATCTTATTTTTTGGTTTATGCCGGTTATTTTATCGTACAAAAGTAGTAACATTCTGCGTAATCTCAAAAATAATGCCTACTTTTGTGCAAAAATTCTAACATAAATTTTAAAGATATGCGTCTAATTATCGAACCTGATTATGCAAAGGTATCTGAATGGGCTGCCAACTATGTTGCTTCACGCATCAACGAGGCCAACCCTACTGCCGAGAAACCTTTTGTTTTGGGATGCCCTACAGGCAGCTCTCCACTCGGAATGTACAAACACTTGATTGAGCTTAACAAGGCTGGAAAAGTGTCGTTTGAGCATGTTGTAACTTTCAACATGGACGAGTACTGCGGTCTGCCGGAAGAACACCCGGAAAGCTACCATTCTTTCATGTGGAACAACTTCTTCAGCCACATCAACATCAAGAAAGAGAACGTAAACATCCTCAACGGCAATGCCGAAGACCTCGACGCTGAATGCCGTCGCTACGAGGAGAAGATTGCCAGCTACGGCGGCATCGACCTGTTCCTCGGCGGCGTTGGCCCTGACGGACACATCGCATTCAACGAACCGGGATCATCCCTCTCTTCTCGCACTCGCCAGAAAACGTTGACTCTCGACACGAAGATTGCAAACTCCCGCTTCTTCGACGGCGACATCAACAAGGTGCCTTCAACTGCTTTGACAGTAGGCGTCGGCACTGTCACTTCTGCCAAGAGCGTGCTCCTCATCGTTAACGGATACAACAAGGCCCGCGCATTGCAGCAGGGCGTTGAAGGTGCGGTTTCACAAATGTGGACAATCACTGCTCTCCAGCTCCACCAGAAGGCTATCATCGTTGCCGACGAGTCTGCAACAATGGAATTGAAGGTGGGCACATACCGCTACTTCAAGGATATCGAAGGCAAGAACCTCGATCCTGCATCTTTGTTGAAATAACAAACCACAGCATCACCCCCAAAGCGGACACCATCTCGGCGTCCGCTTTTTTTGTCTGAAAATTTTCCATTTCGTGCAGTTTGAAGGGGCAAAAACTTTCCATTTTATGCAGTTTTTTATGACAAATGCTTGATTTTTAGCAACTTAATAAAACCACATCTTTCCCATCTAAAAAGCCTATACATTTGAGGCTTTTTTCTCCATCACGCAATGCGGCGGAAGCACAGGCTTTTGCATTTTCAATTCCGCAAAAAAAACGGCAGCTTTCTATTGCTATATTGAATGCCAATCATTAAATTTGTAGTCTACTAACGTAAGAACCATAGCCATGGAAGAATTTACATTTCTATCAAATTGGTTGTTGTGGCTAATTGCCGCAGCCATTCTTGTGATTGTCGAACTCATTACAAACACTTTCGCTGCATTCTGCCTTGTGGGCGGATGCGCACTGGCTCTCGCCACGTCGCTTATCGGTTTCGGCATCGAGGCGCAGCTGACTGCCGCAGCCATAGGCTCCGTGCTGTCGTTTATCGCCTTCAAGCCGTTGATAAAACGCCAGGCGGAGGCGCGCAGGCACCGCGACTGTCTCAGCAACATGGATGCCTTGATAGGCAGGACAACGACGGTGACCGAAGCAATCGGCGGCAATACCCCCGGACGTGTGCGCATCGACGGCGACAACTGGCAGGCTGTCAGCGCCGACGCGTCGCCAATCGACGTCGGGACAAAGGTGCGTGTGACTGGCTACGACAGCATCATTCTCACCGTGGAGCGCGAAGAGGAATAACTTCTTAATCTTTATTTATATGGAATCATTGATTTTTCTCGGACTCGCCATTTTAATTGTGGTGATTCTCGTTATGGCTGGCGTAAAAGTCGTGCCTCAATCGGAAACGCGCGTAATCGAACGCCTCGGACGCTTCCACAGCGTGTTGCCTCCAGGACTCAACATCATCTGGCCTTTCATCGACAAGCCTAAGACAATCTACACCCGGCGTGTGGAGACGGGACTCGGCGGACGCACCATAGTGCGCATGACTGCCACTTCTTCTATCGACTTGCGCGAACAGGTCTACGACTTCCCTTCGCAACAGGTGATCACGAAGGACAATGTAACAACCGAAATCAACGCGCTGCTATATTTTCAGGTTGTCGACCCTAAAAAATCAGTATACGAAATCGACAATCTGCCGAACGCTATTGAAAAGCTGACGCAGACGTCGCTCCGAAACGTAATCGGCGAACTCGAGCTCGACGAGACCCTGACTTCGCGCGACACCATAAACTCACGCCTTCAGGCAATCCTCGACGAGGCTACAAACAAATGGGGCGTGAAGGTGAACCGCGTTGAGCTGCAGGACATCACTCCTCCGGGAAGCGTGCGGGAGGCGATGGAGAAGCAGATGCAGGCTGAACGCAACAGACGTGCGGAAATTCTTAAAGCCGAGGGCGAGAAGAAGTCGCTCATCCTCCGTTCCGAAGGTGAGCGCGAGTCGCGCATCAACCAAGCGGAGGCGGCAAAGCAGTCGGAAATCCTTAAAGCTGAGGGCGAATCGCGCGCCAAGATACTGCAGGCTGAAGGCGAGGCGGAGGCTATACGCCGCGTAGCTGACGCCATCAAGGAAACGAAGACCGACCCTGCGACATATATGCTCGCCGTGAAGTATATCGAGACGCTCGAGAAGATGGTCAACGGTAAGGACGGAAAGACGGTCTACATCCCTTACGAGGCTTCGGGCATCCTGTCGTCTATCGGCTCGATAAAAGATATGTTCCAGAAATAGTGTCCCTACGCGACAAAACAACAGGTTTCCTGCCGCAGGTCGTTGCGGCGGGAAACTTTTTTATCCGCACAGCATCAGCCCAGATGCATATTTTTTTGTAATTTTGTATAAAAACAGACATATAAAATGGAAGATACCAAAACCGCTAAAGAAGAATTTCTGGAATTGCTGCGCTCCACCGGCCGCGAAGGCGTGGAAGGCGTGATTGAAGACCTGGAGGAGCAAGGCTTCTTCACCGCACCGGCGTCGGCTGGTCACCACTTGAACACTGAGGGCGGGCTTGTGGAGCATTCGCTCAACACCGCCAAGGCGGCGCTTGCCGTATGGGAAGGGATGAAGCAATTAGACGCCTCGCTGGAAACCGAGGTGACGCGCGACAGCGTAATCATAGCATCTTTGCTCCACGACGTGTGCAAAAGCGACATTTACTTCCGTAGCATCAAGAAGCGCAAAAACCGCCTCGGACAGTGGGAAGACTGCGAAGGCTACAAGGTGAGCTACAAGAACTTTCCTATGGGACACGGTGAGAAATCGGTGATTCTCGTTCTGCTCAGCGGACTGGAACTTACCGATGCCGAGATGCTCGCCATGCGTTGGCACATGGGCGCATGGGGCGTCAACATGACAAGTTTTGAGGATATGCGCAACTACGACGCCGCAAAGACGCTGTATCCTTTGGTGTCAATCGTGCAAGCCGGCGACAGCCTTGCCGCCTCGATTCTGGAGCGCAAAGGTGCCGACCTCGACGAACTGTAGGGCATCAAGGGGTTTCCTCGCGTCTATTTCTTGCGGAAACAACGGTTGATGATGAGTGCGAGAGCGCCATCACCGGTCACGTTGCATGCCGTGCCGAAGCTGTCCATAGCGATATACAGGGCTATCATCAGTGCCTGGGCGTTTTGGTCGAAGCCGAGCATCGACGACAGAATGCCCAGCGCCGCCATTATCGCTCCGCCGGGCACTCCCGGAGCGGCCACCATTGTCACGCCAAGCATAAAGATGAAACCTGCAAACATCTGAAAATCGTACGGAATGCCTTGCATTATCATCAACGCCAGCGCGCACGCAACGATTTTCAGCGTGCTGCCCGACAAATGTATCGTGGCGCACAACGGCACCACAAATCCTGCCACGCCCTCATCCACGCCGTTGGCAACAGTCTGGCGCAGCGTCACAGGGATGGTCGCTGCCGACGACGATGTGCCGAGCGCCGTGAAGTATGCCGGCAGCATATTGCGCAGCAGGCGGAAAGGATTCTTCTTCGCCACAAGTCCGGCGACGCTGAATTGAAAGATGAGAAGGAAAATGTGAAGTATGAAAATCACAACTATCACCTTCATAAACGCCGACAAAACATGCACCACCTGGCCGGAATGCGTCATATTCATAAAAATGCCGAAAATATACAACGGCAGCAGCGGCAAGATTACAGCCTGTATGGTTTTAACGATTATATCCTTCAAGTCTACAAACGCATCGCGCAGCGCTGTGGATTTCAGATGTGCGAGTCCAAGTCCCACGGTGAAGGCCATCACAAGCGCAGTCATAATGTTCAACGGCTCGGGAATGGCGACCGTGAAAAACGGCTCTATGCCATGCGCCTCGCTTATCTGTTCTATCGAGATGTTTTTGGTGATCAGATGCGGAAACACCACATCGCCCACCCCGAACGACAGGAATCCAGACAGCACCGTGGCGACATACGCCATCAGCGTTGTTGCCACAAGCATCTTGCCCGCGCCCTTGCCGATGTCGGCAATGGCTGGCGTGACAAGACCCACGATAATCAGAGGTATAATAAATCCGAGAAACTGGCTGAACAGCCCGTTGAACGTGACAAACAAACGCACCACCACTTCCGGCATCACAAATCCTGTGCCGATACCAAGCACAATCGCTATGATAATTCGGGGCAACAGCCCAATTCTAAATTTCTTCATCACACAATTTTTCTGCAAAGATAGTGCAAGGTGAGTGAAAAACATTCAAGCTTGCTTGACAATGTTTTGCCGAACCGAAGCCTATTTTATTCAAAGATAGTGCAAGGTGAGCGAAAAACATTCAAGCTTGCTTGACAATGTTTTGCCGAACCGAAGCCTATTTTATTCAAAGATAGTGCAAGGTGAGTGAAAAACATTCAAGCTTGCTTGACAATGTTTTGCCGAACCGAAGCCTATCTTTGAATAAGACAGTGCAAAATCTGACCGCGTGAGCGGTCACGCCTGATGTTAACCCTGACAACGTCGAGGGACAGCCGACGGCGCAGCATGCGTCGCGTGAGCGCCGCCGCTGATGCCATACCGTAACAGCCATCATTCAACAATCCGGTCTCCTTGATGCAGAATTGACACATTTTGCAACTTGCCGTCGTATTCAATCACGGCTTTTATCTGCCTCACATCGAGCGTGTCACCGGACTGCTTGAGATGCGAGGCTTCCTGCCCGTCGGTTCCGGCAACCTTGCGTTCCACCACATTCACGAGCGTGCCGTTGCGCAGATAGAGCACGGTGCGGGTGCCGTCAAATTCCGTTGGCTTGTCTGTTGCGACAGCTTTTATTTCAGAGCTTACAAGGCAGTCCACCTCATAGCGTTGAGCCTGTGTCAACGTTATTGTGCATAAGCAGAAAAGCAGTATCAGGTATCTAAAAAATCCCATATATCGTTAATTGTTTTAGGTTTACAAATTTCGTGTAAATAGTCTGTTTTTAAGCGGTTTTTACAAAGATAACGAATGATGGGTTATTTATAAAGGAAAAAAGGGAATCCCTGATGAATATTATTTCAACCTTGTTTGTTTTGCTCTTGCATAAAACCGGCGGCGCCTCGGAAAAATTGAAGTAAACTTCATTTTTCTCTCGGCTTGCACGGTTTTTCTCTCGGCTTGCACTATCTTTTCATAAAATAGGCGGCGCCTCGGGAAAGAAATTCGAGCAAGCTCTTTTCTTTCCTCTCGGCTTGCACTATCTTTGCAAAAAACAAACAACATCTACGGCAATGGAGACAATGAAACGTACTGCTGAACTTGACCGCCTGTCGTTCACGATATTGGCTATCGAGGCTTCCGCTAAAAAATTAGGCATAACACCTGCCGAAATGAGACGGAGGCTTGAACGGGCTGGTCTTATAAAAAATCTCATCGTGGACTGCTACGACACGCTGCACACCGAGAGCCGCGAGGCGGTTGCCAACGATGTTGTCGAGGCTTTGGAAAATTGGGAAAGGAGGCGGAATGGATAAATCAATTCTCTACCACGGATCGACTGTCGTGGTCGAAAAGCCGATTGTCAGCATTGGCAGAAAGGACTTGGATTTTGGTCCGGGATTCTATCTTACTAATCTATACGACCAAGCATCCAGATGGGCTAAGCGTATCCAGATGATTCGCAACGCAGACCATGCCGTCATAAACACTTATAAATACGACGAGCCTGTAAATTGCAATGTCCTGAAATTCGATGCTTACAACCGCGAATGGCTTGAGTTTATTGTCGAAAGCCGTCAAGGCAAACAACCGTGGGCTGGCTACGACATCGTGGAGGGTGGCGTCGCCGACGACCGTGTGATTGACGCTATCGAAGCGTTTATCAATGGTTATGCTACTGTGGAAACGACTTTGAGCCTTTTGATTTACCACAAACCTAACTTCCAAATATGCATCTTGAACCAAGACATTGCCGACAAGCATCTGACATTTAAATCTCATAAAATCATTTAGCTTATGAAGGACTTTCTTTTGTGGAACAAAATAGCACGAATCGTCAAGCAGCTTGCCGACACGCTCAACATCTCAAACGAACGTGCACTGGAGTTGTTTTACGATTCCGAAACCAGCCGTATGCTCCATGATGAGAAATACGGGCTTCACCTGATGAGCGACACATATATCATCAACGATTTGATTGCTGAACTGCGCAACAAACAATAACGCCTGCTTTTTCTGAAGCGCACTGCGCTGAATGCCGGAAAAAACATAACATAGGCGGCGCCTCGGATGTGCAAAATCAAACAAGTTTGTTTTGCTCTTCTCTCGGCTTGCACTATCTTTTCATAAGATAGGCGGCGCCTCGGGTGTGCAAAATCAAACAAGTTTGTTTTGCTCTTCTCTCGGCTTGCACTATCTTTGTACTCAAATGATAGACAATACAACTTTTGACAATAAGAAGGTGGCATTCCACACGTTGGGATGCAAACTTAACTTTGCCGAGACTTCTACCATCGGCAAGCTTCTCGCCGACCGTGGTGCACAACCTGTGCAGGCGGGCGAGACGCCCGACATTTGCGTGGTCAACACTTGCTCGGTGACGGAATTGGCTAACAAGAAATGCCGACAGGAAATCCGAAAACTGTCGCGCCGATACCCGGATGCCGTGATGGTGGTGACGGGATGCTATGCCCAGCTGAACAGCGAGGAGGTGGCCGACATCGAAGGCGTCGACATCGTGGTGGGAAACGACCAAAAGGCAGAAATAGCCGACTTTGTCGACCGCTGGTATGCCGACCATGAGCCGACGGTGAAAGTGACTGCGCTGAAAGACATCAGGCAGTTTATCCCTTCGTGCTCGCGAGGCGACCGCACCAGATTTTTCTTGAAGGTGCAGGACGGTTGCAACTATTATTGCAGCTATTGCACTATCCCCCGTGCCCGCGGACGCAGCCGCAGCGGACGGATTGCCGACCTTGCCGAACAGGCTCGTCGGGCTGCCGCCGACGGTGGCAAGGAGATTGTAATCACGGGAGTAAACATCGGCGACTTCGGATATGACACTGGCGAACGTTTCATCGACCTGCTGCGCTGCCTCGACTCTGTGGAGGGCATCGAGCGCTATCGCATATCTTCGATTGAGCCCGATTTGCTGACCGACGATGTCATTGAATTTTGCGCCGGTTCAAAGCATTTCATGCCGCATTTCCACATCCCTTTGCAGTCGGGAAGCGACGAGATGCTGAAACTGATGCGCCGCCACTACGACCGTCAGCTGTTTGCCGACAAGGTGGCTGCCATAAAACGCCTTATCCCTGACGCTTTCATCGGAGTGGACCTTATTACTGGCATGCGCGGCGAGACACCTGAGATTTTTGAGGATTCGCGTTCGTTTGTCGACAGTCTCGACATCACTCGCCTGCACGTGTTCTCCTACTCCGAACGTCCCGACACGATGGCGCTGAAAATCCCATACGTCGTGGACCAGCACACCAAGCATCTGCGCACTCGGCGCATGATGGCGCTGTCTGACCGCAAACTGGCGGCATTCACGCAAAAATATCTCGGCACGGTGCGCCCGGTGCTGTTTGAGCACGCTGTCGACGACGATGGACTGATGAAAGGTTTCACCGACAACTACCTGCGTGTGGCGGTGCCTGCCGACACGCGGCTTAGTAACACTATCGTAAACGTGCGCCTTGTGGAGCCTCTCGGACATGACGACCTTATAAAAGCTGAAATCGTATGAGCACGACTCTGCAACGCATAGCATACTCTCCTCTTTGGCTGCTGCTGCACGCTGTGGCTCTGTTGCCGTTCGGCGCGCTCTATGTGCTGTCCGACGCGCTGGCTTGGGTGGCTGCGTCTGTGGTGCGCTACCGCCGGCGGCTGGTCGAAGTCAATATTGCCGCGGCATTCCCCGACAAGACGGAGGCGGAACGTCGCGACATCGTGAAACGCTTCTACCGCAACTTCACCGACGTGTTTGTCGAAACGATAAAGCTGCTGCACATCAGCGATGAGGAGATGCGACGACGCATGGTGTTTGAAGACATTGAGCACGTGGAACGCATCGCCAAAGACGGACGGTCGATAGGCTTGTATTGCTCGCATTTCGGCAACTGGGAATGGATCACGTCGATAACGCTGTGGGTATACCGCGCCGACAATGTTGAGTATTCACAGGTCTACCGCCCGTTGCGCAACAAGTGGTTCGATCGATTCTGGTTCAATCTGCGCAAACGTTTCCACTCTACCTCTATCCCGAAAAACGGTGTGCTGCGCGCTTTGCTGCAGGCTCGCCACAACGGCGGAGTATTTGTCACCGGATTCATCTCCGACCAGAAGCCAAGCCACAACGACGGGCACCACAGCATACGTTTCCTCAACCAGGACACTCCGTTTATCTCCGGCACGGAGATGCTGCTGCGCAAACTGAAGGCGGCGGCTATGTATGCCGACGTTGAGCGCACCAGCCGCGGACACTACCGCGCAAGGATTGTGCCTATCGCCGACAATGTGGCGGAGACCGACGAGAATTTCGTGACCGACCGCTACGCCCTTCTGCTCGAACAAACAATACTGCGCCAACCGGATGCATGGCTGTGGTCGCACAACCGCTGGCGCCGCAAACTGAATAAAAAATGAAACCCGTAGGAATAATCATACTCAATTGGAACGGTGCGGCGCTGCTGCGCCGTTACCTGCCGTCGGTGGTGGCTGCCAACAGCAACGACATTGCCGACGTAGTGGTGGTCGACAACGGCAGCACCGACGAGTCGCTAAGCGTGCTGAAGCAGGAATTTCCCGACGTGCGCACTCTTTGCTTCGACAAAAACTACGGATATGCCGAAGGCTACAACCGTGCAATCCGCGAATTGGGCTACCGCTACAGCGTGCTGCTCAACAGCGATGTTGCCGCGACACCGGAATGGATACGTCCGCTATACGAATATATGGAGGAACACCCGGAAGTGGCTGCGTGCCAGCCTAAGATTCTGAGCGACGCCGACCACACGAAATTTGAATATGCTGGTGCGTCGGGGGGATTCATCGACAAGCATGGATATCCTTTCTGCCGCGGACGAATATTCGACACCGTGGAGACCGACAACGGACAATACAACGACATCACCGACATTTTCTGGGCTACTGGTGCCGCGCTGACGGTGCGCACGGAGGAATATCTCGCCACTGGTGGTCTCGACAAGGATTTCTTCGCCCACATGGAGGAAATCGACCTGTGCTGGCGTCTGCACCAGCGCGGACAGGCGATACGGGTCATTCCGCAGAGCGTGGTGTTCCATCTTGGCGGCGGCAGCCTACCGGCGTCAAACCCGAAGAAAACCTACCTCAACTTCCGCAACAATCTGTTTCTGCTCTACAAGAATCTGCCGCCGCGCGAAGGCCGACGGATGCTCTTGATTAGACGGCTGTACGACACTCTGGCTTTCTTCGTTTTCATGGCGAAGATGGATTTTGCAAACGCTCGTGCAATCCTGCGCGCGCACAACGACTACCGCCACCAGAAAAGCCGATACGACAACGTGAGGCCGCAGCGCAGCATAATGGGCGACTTCCCTTGCTGCCACCACGACATCATCCTCGACTACAACCTGCGCCGTATACGCCATTACAGCGACTTGAAATAAGCCCCAAGGGATATGGACTTATCGCATAACCTCATATTGCTCAACGGAGAGCCAAAAACTTTGCAGATTGACTCTATAGAGAGGAATAGCACTAATGGTTATCGCGTGCGGTTTAAGAACAACGGAAAGGACTACAACTATGGCCACGACAAGGTTGCGTGGCTCAGCAATCCAGAATGTATCGACTCGGCATATTGCAAAGTATTTATCAATGGTTCGCAGCAATATAACATCAGCGAGGTCTGGAAATTCGCTGACGCCTCAAAATGCTATTGGCGAATCATCTATACTAATGGATATGTGCATGAGGGAGATGAGTCAAAAATTGCCGTTGTAACCTCATGTCTTGGAGAAGAGGCAAGTAGAGACCTATTGTCATATCTGCGTAATGCAGCAACCATCAGCCCTTTAGGCAAAGGCAACGACAGCGAGGGCATCTTGGCCGACATGTATGCTGACGTGGATTTTGTCGACACAAATTCCGCTGCCGCTTGCTATCTCAACCCCGACAAGCATAAGCCCAAACACCTAAAACATTCAGACTTAATCTATCCTTTTGGCTGCAATGCAAGTCAGAAAAAAGCTGTCGCTGCCGCATTCGAGCACCAAATGAGCGTGATACAGGGGCCTCCCGGAACTGGCAAAACGCAGACTATTCTAAATCTAATTGCCAACATCACTCGTCAAGGCAAAACAGTGTTGGTGGTGTCGAATAACAATTCCGCCACAGCCAACGTGCAGGAAAAGTTGGAAAAATACAACACATCGTTTATTGCCGCACCGCTTGGCAGCAAGGACAACAAGGAAGCTTTTATCTCCCATCAACCTCCAATGCCTGCCGAGTGCGCTGCTTGGGGACTGTCTATCTCTGAAACTATAAAACAAAAACGAGAACTGCATGGCACATTACAGAAGCTCGACAAAGTGTATGCGTTGCAGAATGAGCGTGCGGCACTTATGCAAGAGCAACAAGCCGTGAGTTTGGAATGGAAACATTTCTATCTTGACAACGGCATAAACGAAGGCGACATGCCGTCTAAACATGTTGGCTCCAAGCGAATCATTGCCTTATGGTTGGAATTCCAATTGCATGCAACTGGAGAAAAGGCCGTGCCCGCAAACTGGTTTGCCAAATGGAAAGAGAAAATAAAGTGGTGGTGGATGAAATGGGCTTGCCAGCATCGACTGCATCTTGAAAGTCGGTTCGACAAAAACGACCTTACGCCTCTTGTCAAAAAACTGCAGACATTATATTATCTGAACAGACTTGAAGAAATAAAGCTCCGAATTGAAAGCATTGAAAAGGAATTGTCGCTATATGACGCAAATGAATTGACAACGACACTTACAGACATTTCCATGTCTTTGTTTAAGGACTCTCTGCACAACCACTACGCCAAGCATAAGCGCTCGGCTTTTTCCGACACCAAGGACATGAGACGGCGCGGTGATGAATTTAGACAGCAATACCCTGTTGTTCTCAGCACAACTTTTTCAGCCCGCTCCTGTCTTTTCTCAGACAAGCAATATGACTACGTCATTATGGACGAGGCTTCACAAGTGTCGATAGATACAGGTGTTTTGGCTCTGACCTGTGCCAAGAATGCCGTGATTGTTGGCGACACCCTGCAGCTGCCAAATGTTGTGACAGCCGAAGACCAGGCGAAACTCGACGCTATTATGACACAATATAATATCTCCAGTGGTTACGACTGCGCCAAAAACAGTTTTTTGCAGTCTGTGCTGAGCGTGATAAAGGATGTGCCTGAGACTATGCTTAGGGAGCACTATCGCTGCCATCCTCGCATCATCAACTTCTGCAACCAAAAGTTTTATGGCGGAAATCTGCTTATCATGACTGAGGATAAAGGAGAAGAGAATGTGCTTACCGCCATAAGAACGGCAAAAGGCAATCATGCCACCGGACATTACAACCAGCGAGAGATAGATGTAGTCAAAGAGGAAGTACTGCCTGCTTTGAAGGATTTTGACAGCATTGGCATTGTCACGCCATACAACAACCAGGTGGATGCTTTCAATCGACAATTGGATTGTGCAAAAGCAGGAACCATACACAAGTATCAAGGGCGTGAGAACGATGCCATCATCATGAGCGTGGTGGACAATCAAATTACGGATTTCGCAGATGACGCCAACATGCTGAATGTTGCAGTATCAAGAGCAAAAAAGAAATTTTGCTTGGTTGTTTCCGGCAATGAACAAGAGAGACATGGCAACATCATGGACTTGATTGACTACATCGCCTATAACAATTGCTCTGTGACGGAAAGCAAATTGGCTTCTATCTTCGATTACCTGTATGAGCAATACACAGAGCAGCGTATGGCGTTTCTTGAAAGTCACACACAAATATCTGAGTACGCGTCAGAAAACCTGACATACGCCATGCTTAATAAAGTCATTGCCTCTGATGCCAGTTTCAATGTTTTCAAAGTGTTGTGCCATATTCCTCTACGCCAAGTCGTGAAAGACACCTCATTGATGAGCGAAGAAGAACTGAAGTATGCCTCAAACTACAGCACACATCTGGACTTCCTGATTATCAACAAGGTAAGCAAGCAACCCATACTTGCCATTGAAACGGATGGATATTCATTCCACAACAGCACAACAGTACAGCATCAACGGGATTTGAAAAAAGACCACATTCTTGCCTCTTATGGACTTCCTTTGTTGAGACTTTCCACCAAAGGAAGCGACGAAGAAAACAAAGTGATAGAATTGTTGAACAAACAAATAAATGCGCGTCAAACTCCGGGATGTGCCGGCGCTTGACGCGCATCTCTTCTATCGGTTGTACTTATCAGGCTATCTTATAATCACCTTCTTTCGGTTCACGATATACACGCCCGGCTCGAGCGGCTCCGTGCAACGGCGGCCGTTGAGGTCGTAGATCACGCATTCTCCCGGTGTCTCAGAATCCTCAAAGATGCTTTCAACACCTGTCACAACCGTGGTCGGAGTCACCTTCATTCCGTAAATCTTGAGGCAGTCTGCGGCTGCCGACACCTCACGCGTCTTTTTCTTTCCCGCAGCCGTATCCACAGCGTAGATATACAGATATTCCGGTGTGTTGTTATCGTAGTTTACCACAACGGTGTTTTCCGAGCTTTGCGTATAATACGCAGGCTCGTCATTGCCCTTTCTCACGGCAAGAACCATAGTGCCTACCGTCTCGCAGGTAATCTCAACGGTTCCTGTTCCGCCGACAACCACAATCATTCCATTGAACCATTCGAAATTGTCGCCTTCCGACGGTGTCGCCGGAGAGTCATTGCCGACAAACGCGTCTTCCGACATCGGTGTGTTGACCACAACGCATTTTCCTGCAGTGTCGTAGCCGTTGCCGCTGTCGGCCGGGAGGTTGTAGTACACGTTGTTGACCACAACGTTTTCCACCGTCAAGGCATTGCCGTCGCTGTCGGTGAGGTCGTTGCCGAAGTCGGTTGTCTGCTCTTTCTCAATCTGCGGCACATTGGGTGCGTATACATACTCGACCACTGCCGTTTCACTCTGTTCCTTGCCGTCGACAACGTAAGCGTATACCGTTGTTGTGGCATCTATCAGGATGCCCTTGCCGTAATACGGCTGCTCCTTTATGAGGCTTGGGTCGCTTATGCCCGCCGGAACGACTTTATAAATCACCGTGCCACGTTCGTTCTTCTTTCCGTCTACGTTGGGGTTGTAGATGTAAAGCTCAAACGGCTCAGCAAATGTTGTGGCGCGATGCGAGAACATCGGGCTTTGGAGTCCATTGTCGACATAACGGATAACCACATGGGTGGCCACCGCCTTGGTGCTGGGGTCAAACACCGTGCCACCAGAACCCGTATAACTGAAATATCCGCCTTCCGGCTCTACAATCTCCAAGCCGTCTTCAAGCATCAAGTCCGACACATTTTCCATAGCGGCATTGCTGCCGTTGAGGTTAAGCACGGTATTCTTGCCGCGCACGGTCAGATAGCCATCGTCGTGGCCCGACTTCATGACTATGCCATCACGCGCGCCGTTGACAACAACCGTACAGTTTTCGATTGTCACATCGGCAAGATATGCATAGATGCCCATACCTTTGTCGGAGATGTTGAAAGTCAGCACTTCCGAGCCGGTCGTGCCGCGGACAATCAGGTTGCCGCCCTTGCCGCCGATGCCCGGACCTTGTGTGCCCATCGTGATGCCGTAGGCTTCGGCTGCGATAGTAGAGTTGCCCACCAGTTCAACAATCAGCGTCCCGTCCATAGCGTTGATGCCTGTGTTGTATTTATTGTCGGCGGCGTTGATGTCGGCATAGCTCAACGTCAGCACGCCGGCGTCCTTTGTCTCCCTGTACGCAACACTCTTGCCGAACTTTGCAGCAAACGCCTTGTCTTTGACGTTCATTCCGCAGAATGTCACAAGACTGCAAGGGCTGTTGGTTTTCTTCTCGACATAATAATGCTGATGCGCCTCGGGCGAGCATTTGTCGCCGTTCTCGGCGATTGCATAGATGTCGATGTTGCCTATTTCCGAAATAGTGATCGGTCCGGTATATTCCGAAATCTCCTTAAACATTTTCCAATCCTTCATGATGTAGTATCTCACCACGGCTCCCTCGTTGCTGTTGTTGATGGTCACCGTGAATTCGCCCTCCTGCATCTCTTCCGTCGGGGTGATTTCCAGGGCGGCAAGCGTTTGCTCGCCGACGCCCACAACTACAGTGCCTTTCGTAAAGAAATCGCGCCAATAGTCTGCTTCGTAGTATGCGTCCTTGCTGCCGAAAGGAATCCTCAGCTTGCTGTATGTCGTGTTTGCAAACTGCTCGGAGAGCGGTATAGGAGTAGGATTATGGCAGATTATTTCCAAAATCTTATTTCCTGAATAAGAGCTGCAGTAGAAAGCGTTCCCGCTGATGCTTTCCACCGACTGCGGAATCACCAGTTTTGTAAGGTCGTTGCAATACTGGAACGCTTTTTTGCCCACCGTCTTCAGCCCGTCGGGAAGAATCACTTCCGAAATTCCGGTGCTCCAGAATGCATATTCTCCGATTTCGGTGAGCGACGACGGCATATTCACCTTCTTTATATCTGTAAGATAGTTGAACGCTTCTTTGCCTACTTTTCTTATCGTTTCAGGCAAAACCACCTCGCTGATATTTTTCTGCAATGTGTATGTTATATTGTTGAGCCTATAATAGAATGCATTGTCGGCAATCTCTACAACGGGCTTTCCATTGTGGGTTTCAGGCACGACAAGCTTACCGTCGGGATATGCGTTTCTAAACAGCTCGCCATAATCGATGCCTGTTGTTGGGTCTTTGACATAATCAAAGAGATTGTAGGTTGCGGAATAGCCGCCCTCAACCTCGGTGTACTTAAACGCTTCCGGGAGTTTGTATTTTTTGAATCGCTGCCACATGTAGTTGGAATAATAGGCCTTCGCATCGGGGCAGTAGACAGTAGCGTTTTCATAGGCAAATTTGTCAAAAGGAGGATTGTTGATAACTCCTTCCGACACCTTCTGTGTTGGCGGAGTGGGAGCTTCTATATGAAGCTCCTCAAGAGCCGTGCCATAGACAGACCCTGTCTCTATCTCAGTAATAGCATCGCCTATGTAAAGCCTCTTCAGGTTTGTGCAGCCATCAAACATGTAACGGTCTATTTTCTTCAATTTCTTTGGCAGACGGATTTCCTCAAGCGCCGTGCAACCGCTGAACATATACCAAGCATCATAGAGGTTTTCAATGTCGTCGTGGAAAACAAACGACGTGAGTTTTGGACAGTCGGCAAATGCAAGGTTTCCATAGATGGTCATTTTATGGGTAATCGTTACCGACTCCAGGCAATGGCTATGAGTGAACGACTCGACCATAAGCTCCAACGACGCCGGCGTTGTAAACGTCTCTATGCCACTATAAGAAAACGCCCCATTCAAAATTGTTTTCACCTTCGACATGTCGGGATAATTCTTCAATTTCTCGCAACTGTTGAACGCATTCTTGCCGATTTCAGTGACAGAGGCATTCCACACCACCTCTTCAAGATTCTTGCACCCGAGGAACGTGCTGGCTGGGATTTTCAGATATGCAGCCGGCGCCGACATGCCGGCGCCGCCTTCCCACACAACGGCTCTCCTCAACGATGTGCATCCTATGAACATTCCGTCGCCGAATGTGGTCAACGACTTTGGCAAAGCCACCTCTGTCAACGACGTACAGTAGGAAAGACATCCTTGAAGATCGGTGACGGACTCTGGAAACACGATGCTCTCCAATCCTTCACAAGACTCAAACGCACTCGATCCGATGCTTGTCAATGTTGTGGGCAATTCTATGTTTTTCAATGCGACACACCCCCGAAATGCCTCCGAGAGAATCTCTGTCAATCCTCCGCGGGCAATCTTGACATTGGTCAGATTGGAGTTGCCATAGAAGCTTCCCCTGCCTATTGTCCGCACCGATGATGGAATGTCGATGCTCGAAACCTTAGGGAAGCCAACCCTGTTCGACATCCGGTCATACACTCCGATGTGGCGCACCGGCAGATTTTCAATCTTCGATGGAATGTTTACATGTCCTGTATAATCCAGTGTGCCGTCTGTCAGCCCTATGACAATCGCACGCTTCTCCTCGCCTTCCGGTGGATTCTTAATAGCGATATACTTCAATGAATAGCCGTCGCCATTGTAGACATTGTCTTCGGCTTTCAACGGTCTGGCGACAAACAATGCCAGTAGGGTCGCGACGACCAACAGCCATCGCGCCTGTTTGTGGTTGTAATTCTTTTTCATATAGTTTTTTGTTGGTTATGTTTTAGGTTATGTTTTAGGTTCTATCCAGGATTCATTCAAGTCTATATCCCTTCAAAATGCAAATCTACACACAATCAGCAGGTTAATTGTTGTAAAATTCTTACAAATTTGCCTGCGTCATTTGTATTTTTCAAGCAGGCGCACCCAGTCCTCGCTTTCCTCTATCCGTTTTTGCTTGCGGAATGCCAACGGGCCGTACCCGCTCCATTTCTTGAATGCCTTCGAGAACGGGCTTGTCTCGTCGAAGCCGCACTTGAATGCCACATCCTTTACCTTTGCGTCGGGATATTCCGACAGCAGCCGCTCTGCCTCGCGCATCTGTATGCTCGTGATAAACTGTTTCGGCGTATATCCGGTGCAGATATACAACCGCCGGCGGAAGGTTTGCTCCGACAGCCCAAGTCTTTCCGCTATGCCCACCACATCGTAGCGATGCGACGGGATGGCATCCGCGACAATCTTGGCAACAAGGTCGACAAATTCCCTGCGTGTCCGCAAAACGTGTTCCGGCAACGGCTCCCTTCCAGAAGTTGCCGATGGCTGGTGTGTATTAGTGTCTTTCTCCATACGATTATATTGTTTGTTGTCTGGCCACAAATTTACAACCGTATGTGTTTCAGAGACTTGTAAATATCTTACATTATTTTGTAAATACTTTTCAACCCTTGAAAAAAGCGTGTTCAGGCACGTTTCTGGCGAAACTGTGTGGGCGAGCAGGAATATGCCTTCTTGAATGCGTGGGAGAACGCGCTGGCATCGTCAAAGCCGCATGCGCGAGCCACCTCGGCGACTGGCAACGATGCGTCCGACGTCAGCAGGCGCGCCGCCATTTCCATCTGTATCGCCGTCACAAACGTTTTGGGCTGCTTCCCTGTCTCTGCCACAAAACGCCGGCGGAAGGTCTGCTCTCCGAGATTCAGCCGCGAGGCAATGGCGGAGACACTGATGTCATCTCCGCTTGCCAGTCCTTGCCGCACCGTGTCGACAACCATGCGCTCAAACGGATTTTCTGCCGCTTCAGTCGGTGCTTCTTCTGGTTCGGGCGTGCCGTCGAGGCGTTCCACATCGCGAATCAGCGCGAGCATCTCGGCACGATAGCGGCGCATCCTTCTCTTGTGGTACACGATGCCTGCCAGCATCACTACGACAAGCACGCTGATACCAACCACGATGTCGCGGCGGCGGGCACCGTAAGTCCGCTCCACCTCCTCGCGCAGACGGTCGGTGTCAAACTCTGTCTTGTAGCGGGCGAGAGCGTCGGCGGTGGCGGTGGAATACAGCGAGTCGCGCAGCGCATTGAAATGCTCCAGCTCTATCCGCGCACTGTCGGGGTTTATCGACCAGTAGCTCTCATACAGGCCCTTATGTGAATTCACAAGATTATAGAGGTCGCCCATTTTGCCAAACAACGAGGCTGCCTGGCTGAAATAGCCCACTGCCTCGCGCTCACGGTCCTGTCTGAGCATCAGAAATCCCAACTGGTTAAGGTCGATGGCAAGCGAATGGACGTTGCCCGAGGCCCGCAGCCCGGCTATGGCTTTCAGAAGCACCTGTTCGGCCTCGGCATATTTCTTCAGACCGACAAGCGCGGTGCCCTTCTGCGACAGTCGCACTGCCATCTTCGCCTCGCGCCCTCCGATAGAATCAAGGCGGTAGGCACGGTCGGCATAATCGACCGACTTGCTGTAATCGCCAAGTTTATAATAAATTTCGGAAGCCATCCCAAGCAGCACTGCCTTACGCGCAGGATTGCCGGCACGCTCGGCATATTCAAGCCCGCGCAGGATGTAGCGTTCGGCATCCTGAGGCTGGTTTGCCGCCATATACGCTCCCGCCAGAGTGTTAAGACTCGACGAAACGCGGTCGGGATCATTGAGGCGGATATCGATGTCGACACACCGCTTGGCATACTCCACCGCCGTCTTGAAATCGCCAAGACGCACATGGATAATGCCGAGAAGATTCAAACAACACGACTTATCAAGGTTTGGCCAGCGCATAAGCGGCAATGCCCGCTTGGCATAGTCCCTGGCAAGTGAATAGTTCTGGCAGTCATAGTACCACTCCGCCGCCCAATACCACGTTTGCTGACGCAGAGAGTCGGCGGGCACTGCCTTTGAAAACACTATTTTGCTGTCGGTGAACTCCCGACGGTCGAGAAACTCAAAAAATTTATTGGCAGAAGCCACATCCGCCTTTCTGTCGAAGTCGGCAATAAGGCGGTCGGCATCGTCGGCCGACGCTCCGCCGGCGAGACACAGCATAATGACAATAAAAAGCAATCGCAGTTTCATAGCAGACTTAAATTTTATCTAAAGGTAGTGCTTATCCGGAAGAAACACAAACAATTCCTCTCTATTTTCTCTTTTCCGAATCACAAACCGCCTCACAAATCAATCTAACTGATAGACGTGGCTGTTCACAAATATCTCATATCCTTTTAAAAATGTCATAAATTTTGCCTGTTGATTTCAAAGCATTGAACTGATGGCAAGTATTATCATGGACAAAACCAAAAGTGTTGTCATTTGTATCGAAAGGTAATGAAGCAATATTAGTGCCGAATTTGAAACGATTAAAAAGAATATAACCCATGCAATCCAAATTACAGGACTGCCAACCCCTATCAACATAATCCCACAAACATCAAAAAAAACAGTATAAAGCACCAATACAGCATAGGCGGTTTTTTTTATTATTGGTTTTCTAAAATTGAACAACAAGGCAAACAGCAATAAAATGCAGCCTATCACAAACGCTTCTGTTAGCCTCATATTGTCTTCTAAATACATATACAGAGACCAAAATATCGCAAATGCTCCTTGAAGAGCAAACAATGAAGATGTAGTAAGTCTTAAAATTTTATTTTCCATTTTATTTTCCATTTTTTCTTATGTTTATTCCTTTAGAATTGTTATCAATAATAGCTCTAAATGTGGTTCTGGGCATATATGGGACTGCTTCTGTATGGGTAGAATCATCAAAATACAAATATTCCAAATTTGTTGTTTTAATACCTCCTGCTTCTAGGCTCTTTGAACAACTTGCGCACATTGTCTTTTTACTAAATTATATGATTGACTAGTTTCTTGTAGGAATCTTTCCCTAATATTTTTATCTTGATTTCGTGTTGTTGGAATCACATATGCTTCCTCATAGCCATAATTATTGACTTTGTCATCCTGTATGTCACGTTTATTTTTGCCTTCTTGATTGTAGAAGCTATTCAAGAAAGCCATAGGGCTGTCAAATGTTTTTGTTCCTAAATCATGATAATTTTTCCCTCCAAAAACACCACTTGTCAATTTATAAACATTGTTTCCATTCATGGAATAATAAGCCCATTTTCCATCATCTTTTTGGATTAGTAAAGCCAAGTGCCCCACTAACCCATGGAGATATAGCACAGCAATACTGTCGCCACCTTCATCTATATTTCGTATTGGATTTCCTGCGCACCAGAGGTAAGGACTGACACCGCTGTATTTTTCAGCAAGGGGGTCTTGGGATGTTGTCCGGCCGATCATAGAGTCGTAGAAGCGGGCGTGGCTGTCGTAGAGGTCGAGACCGTTCTCGCGGTCGAGTTCTTTTGCACCGTATTTAAGTGGCTGCACACCGGCGGTGGCAGCGCTAAAACATACCTTCATAACCATCAAATTTGATTGTGGTAATTTTGCTCTTGCCATTTGACTCGAAAATTATTTGCGTCAAAAACGTAAATGCTGTTGGGTTTTCTGATATCATTGAATTCTTTTGCTTTTCAGATTCCAAATGCAACCCATCAACATCCATTCTTGCACATAGGTCAAAGCGTCTTTGGTCACAAGGACACAGATGTTGCCATTCAATATAGTTCCGTTCTACTATTATGTCTTTTTCCCCTTTCTCTTGTTTATATTTATAAAGGGCCGACCAATATTCCTGTTTGTAATCTTTATTCTTCCAAAAATCAAGAGTGCGCTCAAATAAATTTACATACTCTACTATATAAACAGTATCGTTTGAGTGTATTTTGATGTGGTCGGGCACATTCGATTTTTCCCTCATCAAATACAATTCTGATAAGATAGTTTCGTTTCCTTCTGAAAGTTTTCGTTCATTCAATCGGATTTATGCATTGATATCCGCCCAGCTGTCTATGGCATATAAGCTCATACTCATAGACATAAATAAGAATATAAATAGTTTCTTCATATTAATATGATGTCAATGTTTGTATTAAAATTGTGGGGTTATAAAAAATGTTTTTACCATATGTATCCAGCACTACTGTGGACTCATCTGGCTGATTTCCAAGGAATCCTTTTGCATACCCCAAAATGAGGGTATGCAAAGATACATAATGTTGTTTTTTGAGTGACGAAGTCATAAGGCTTGAAAATCGTTTCGTTTATATTGAGGGATTTTAGTTATTTTAGTGACAAAATAGTCAACATATCAATCAAGATTTTCACGCTAACCAACATATTCAGAATCGAAAAAAAAGATAAAGAAGATAATAACCAAACATTTTGATTGAAAAACAGACTTCCTACTATATCCATAAAGAACACCGCCACTGACGATAGTAGTATGATTATCACTGTGATGCATTTTAGTGGCATTTTGTTTGTAAAGGTATTGATAAATAATGCTCCTAATATTAACGCCCATTGGAAGGGGAATAACGAAAGGCAAGGAAAAGCAATAACGTTCAATACGACTATCAAGGTGAGGGTGATATATATATATCTGCATATCATGGTCTCACTTACTTTGTTTTTTTTGTTCAACATAATATCCTTTGTTTTGTGATACAATATTGTAATCTAACAACTATAGACCAATCAATACGTTTTATCCCATTTTCGTCAATGTATTTTACAGGTTGTTTCCCATTTTTATCAATAAATTTTATTGGGTTGGCTGCGCACCAGAGGTAGGGACTGAGGTGGTAGTATTTTTCAGCAAGGGGGTCTTGGGATGTTGTCCGACCGATCATAGAGTCGTAGAAGCGGGCGTGGCTGTCGTAGAGGTCGAGAGAGTTCTCGCCAGACCAAATATTGCCTATTGAAGACAGCAAAGCGAAAAAGGCAACAAGGTAAAAAATAGATATTTTCTGCAGCCTCATAAAGTTACTTATTTTTTGCTAAATTAAGTAATCTTTTGAACACGTAAAACAAATAAGATATGTTACACAACATATATGCGTTGTTTTTGGCAATCCCCTCTTAGCCAGCACAAATATAAAACAATGCCGTGACCAATTGCCATTTTCCGGTGACGTAAAAGCGGAACGGCATTCCGGACATCGACGTCCGGAATGCCGTTTTTTGGCTCACTTTTCAGCGCGCTGTTTTCTGAATCGTTTAGATTTCCTGCTCCACCGCCCAGGTGAAAGCACGCAGTCCAAGCTGCGGGCTTGCCGCGTCGATGTCGCGCAAACGGACGAGCAACGTGTCCACCTTGCTGTCGTCAATCACGGTGAGCAACGCCCCGTTGAGCGTTGGCCACGCATGGCTGCCGAAGTGTGGCTCTCCGCCGCGCTGTCCAGCCCCGACGAGCGACGGCCATCCTGTGAATCCTTTGATGTCGAGTTCGCGCATCGCTGTCAGCACGTCGTCTTCGTGCGCTTGGTTGTATGCTATAAATACTGCTTTCATTGTCTTATTTCTTTAACGTTTTCAACTCTTTTTTGCGTGCACGCTTGATGCCGATGCGGGCAAACACGCTATAGAGCGTAGGGATAATGATGAGGGTGATGAGCGTGGAGAACGACAATCCCCATGCCACCGACATACCGAGGGCGCGCCACATCTCGGAACCTTCGCCCTTGCCCACTGCCATAGGAATCATACCAATGACGGTGGTGAGGGTGGTCATAAGAATCGGGCGCAGACGCGAGCGTCCGGAAATCACGATGGCGTTGACGAGACCGAGGCCGCGCTCACGGCAGAGCATGATATAGTCGATAAGCACAATACCGTTGTTGACCACAATACCGATAAGCATCAGCAAGCCGAGCATCGCCATGATGCTGAGCGGTGTGCCTGTGACAAAGAGTCCCATCAGCACGCCGGTCAACGCAAACGGGATTGAGAACATGATGACAAACGGATAGGTCAACGACTCAAACTGCGATGCCATGATGATGAACACGAGTACGATGATCAATGCCATGAGCATTATCATATCGGAGAACGTATCCTGCTGGTCTTCAAACGTTCCGCCGAACTGCCATGTGAAGTCGGCAGGCATGTCTATCTCGCCCATCGCCTTGTTGGCTGCCTTGACCACATCAGAGAGAGCGTAGCCTTTGGCCACGATGCATTTCACCGTGATTACGCGCTCGCGGTCGCGACGCTCGATGGTTGGCGGTGTCTGCGACTCGACCACCTTGCCAAGGTCGCGTATTTTGATGCCCTTGCCTTGACTGTTGTAGATGGTTATGTTCTCGATGTCCTCAACCGACTGGCGGAACTTCTTGTCGTAGCGCACACGGATTTTATATTCGTCGCCGTCCTCGCGATAGTTTGTCAGCGCGCTGCCTGTCACGCGGTTGCGGAGATAGGAAGCGGCTGTCTGCATGTTAAGTCCGTTGAGGGCGAGCTTCTGGCGGTCGAAGTCGACGCGGTATTCGGGAGTATACTCGTCGCGGCTGATGCTCACCTGCGAGCAGCAGTCCTCGCTGAGCATCTTTGCCGACACGTCGGAGGCAATGCGGTCGGACGTAGTGAAGTCGTAGCCATAGATTTCAATCTCCACCGCCGCCTCGCCGCCGATTCCGCCGCCACCGCCGCCGGCGGCAACGTTGAACGTGCGGATTTCAGGATACTGGTTCAGGTCGTGGCGGATAGCATCGCATATCTCGCTGAGCGACCGCTCGCGCTCCGTCGAGCGCACGGTGCTGATGTTGTATTGCAGGATGTTGTTGCCGTTGTCCTGCATACTGCCGAAGATGTTGTCCTCGCCGGCCTGTCCCTCTGAGAAACTTACCGTAGTCACCTCCGGACAGTTGCTTTTCAGCTGCTCATAGATGCGGAAACCAAGAGCGCGCGTCGTTTCCTGACGCGTGCCGGCGGGCAGCTTCACGGTGATGCCGATTCGCGAGTTGTCCTGCTGCGGGAAGAACTCCGTCTTTATATGCGGCATCAGCACCACTATCGACGCGACAAACAAGCCTACGATGATGGCAAGCGTCGCCCAGCGGTGGCGCAAGGCTGTGCGGAGAAGCGCGGCATAGCCGTCGGTCACTTTTTTCAGGAATGCGTCAAACGGGTTTGACACCATTTTCTGGAACAGGTTGTATTTCTTGTCAAGACGCAGCATCAACGAGCAGAGGGTCGGTGTCAGTGTGATGGCGCCGATGGTCGATACCGACAGGATGATTGTCACCATCCATCCCAACTGCTTGAACATGATTCCTGCCATACCGCTGATCATGGTCAGCGGCAGGAACACGGCAATGGTGGTGAGCGTGGAGGCGATTACGGAGATTGCAACCTCGTTGGTGGCAAACATCGCCGCCTGGCGCGGACGGCTGCCACGCTCAATGTGGGTGGTGATGTTCTCAAGCACCACGATGGCGTTGTCGACCACCATACCGATGGCTATCGAGAGCGCACTCATCGAGATGATGTTCATCGTGTTGCCGGTGGCAAGCAGATAGATGAGCGCCGAAAGCAGCGAGATTGGGATTGTGAGCACAATCACAAACGTGGCGCGCCAGCGTCCGAGGAACAGCAGCACCACAAAGCTGACAATGAGCATCGTGATGAGGATGGTGTGCTTCAGCGATTCTATCGTGTTGATGATATAGTCGGACGTGTCGACAATCAAGCCGATATGCACATCGCTCGGAAGGTTTTTCGATATCTGTGTCAGACGGGCTTTAACAGCCTTGGAAATCTCAACAGAGTTGGCTCCCGACTGCTTCTGAACGATAATCATGCCGCCAAGCTCGCCGTTGGTATACGCCTCCTGGGCGCGCTCCTGCGGCGCGTCGTCGATATGCGCCACGTCGCGCAGATAGACCGGCGTTCCGCTGTAGGTGCCCACCACGAGGTCGAGCATCTCGTTGACGTCGGCAAACTCTTTCTGCACACGCATTGAGTAGACATTCGAGCCGATGTCGATTGTGCCCGCCGGCACATTGAGATTCTCGGCGGCAAGCACTTGGCTTATCTGCTCTATCGAAATGCCATAGGCATCGAGTTTGTAAGGGTCGCAAAGCACCTGTATCTCACGGTCGGGGATACCGGAAATCGAGACCGAGCCAACGCCCGACACGCGTGCCAGCGGCGTTGCCACCTGGTCGTCGAGAATCTTATACAATCCCGTCATGCTCTCCTTTGCCGACACGGAAAGGATGAGGATAGGGATGTCGTCGGTGCCGAACTTGAACAGAATAGGCTTCTGCGCTCCGTCGGGGAGCGTGGTGACGCGGTCGAGCTTGTCGCGCACGTCGTTGGTTGCCACATCGATGTCGATGCCGTATTCAAACGTCAGCGTGATGATGGAGATGTTTTCCTTCGACTGCGACGTGATGTGCTTCAAGTCGCTCACGCCGTTAAGCATATTTTCCAGCGGACGCGTGACATTGGTTTCTATGTCCTCCGCACTCGCACCTGAATAGGTGGTCATCACCATGATGGAGTTGGTCTCGATGTCGGGATAGAGGTCGATGCTCAACCGCGTCAACGAGAATAGTCCGAAGATGGCGATGCCGAGGAAAATCAGGATTGTTGTGATTGGCCGCTTGACGGCTGTCTGATATATACTCATAGGGCAATCCTTTTGTTATTTCTTCACAATCTTCACTTTGGCGCCGTTTTTCAGGCGCGACTGCCCAGCCACGACAACCGTTTCGCCGGGATTCACTCCGCTGAGGATTTCATATTCGGTGTCGAGACGCTGTCCGAGCTCCACTTTGCGGTACTCTGCCTTGTCGCCCTTGACAACATACACATAGCGGTCGCCAGAGCCTACAAGTTTCTGCACGGCGCGGTCGGGCACCACAACGTGCTTGGCGCGTCCGTGATTGATAGTGACACGGGCATACATTCCCGGGCGCACACGCTCGTCGGCATTGGCAATCAGAAGCTCAACGGTGAATGTGCGGGTCGACGGGTCAATGGTCGGATAAACTATATTGACCTTGCTGGTAAACACCTCGTCGCCGTAGACATCGAGGGTGAAGTCTACGTTCATGCCTTTCTTTATCTTGGTGAAGAGCGACTCCGAGACGTTGACCTTCATCTTGACAGGGCGGATTTTCTCCACCACAAAAATCGGGCTGGCGCCGCTGTACATGTCGCCGCTGTCGTAGTTGCGCTGCGACACGACGCCGCTGATGGGACTGATGAGACGCGTGTTCTCGGCAAGGTTCTCATAGTTGCGGCGCGAGATGTCGTATGCCATCTTTTTGGCGTCCCATTCCGACTTTGAGCATCCGCCGATTTTAAACAGCTCGTCCACACGCTTGAACTCAAGATGGTTGTTTTCCATCTGCAGGCGCACCTGATCGAGGTTTGCAGGATCCATATCGGCAAGTTTCTGTCCTGCCGACACGTGCTGTCCCACCTCCACATACACCTTGCGTATGCGCATAGGCGACTGCGGGGCGATGTTGTTTGTCACGTTGGCTTCCACGGTGCCTGTGAACGAATTGACCTGGTCCACCTCGCGGTAGTCTGTTTTTGCCACCTCCACATTCATTGTGCCGTCGGCGGCTTTCTTTTCCTCTTTGGCTTTGTCGCCGCCGGAGCATGCCGTAGCGGCGATGGCGACAGCCATTGTCATGGCAATCTTGTTGAGTGTCTTGATATTCATTGGGGTTCTGTTTTATTTTTCGTAAGTGTATTCCGTGCCGAGAGTCTCGTCAAGCTGCGCCTGCGCCACAAGATATGAGTAGACCGCCTGGCTGCGGTTGAGTTGCGACTGTGTGAGCGCCAGCTGCGAGTCGTTGACCTCGAGCAGCGTGCCGGCGCCGGTGTCGTAGCGCTTCACGGCGATGTCGTAGCCCTTGCGCGCCTGGTCGACACTTTTGCATGCCGACTCATACTGGCGTATGCCTGTGCGCATCTTGTCGACGCTCTGGCGCACGCCCACCATCAGGTTGCGCTCGGTGTCGAGACGCGTGAGGGCAAGTTGGTCAATCTGCACTTTTATCTGCTTCAACGAGTTGTAGCGGCGTCCGCCGGAAAAAATCGGGATGTTGAGCGACAGTCCGAGCGTTGAATACGGATTCCAACGATAGTCCTTGAAGCGGAAATCGTTTGCCATCGCGTTCCATTGGTATGCGAACGACAGGTTGAGCGTCGGATAATAAGCGGACTTCGCCACGTCGCGCGACTTGAGCAGTTGCCGCTGCTGCAGGTCGATTTGCCGCAACGATGAGTTCTGGGCAAGCATCGTGGTGTCTACCTTCATATAGCCGTCATAAAGGCGGTCGGTATAGTCGTTGAGCGACCCCGTGCAATCGATACTCATGTCGAGATCCACTCCGATAAGCGCTTTCAGGCGCCATTTGGCAAGCACAATGGAATTTTCGGCGTCAAACAGACTTGGCTCCACATTTTTCACCGCGACGTCGGCGCGGATAAGGTCGTATTCCGACGACAGTCCCTGCTGGTATTTCTGGTTGATGTCGTCATATTTCTTCTTTGCGTTGTCATAGTTTTCCTTGAGTGCGTCGCGGCTTGCCTCGGCAAGCATCACGGCATAGTATGCCTGCTTCACCTGCGACACCATGGAGATGCGCGACTGTCGCGACTTTTCCACCGCAAGCTCAACATCGTCGGCAGAGATGCTCAGCTGTTTCCACAGTTGGGCGTTGACAAGGGGCAACGAGAGCGCGAAGCCTGCCGACCACGTATTGTCCATTCCCACCTTGATGCCGTCGCGCATCGCCGACGCGGCTTCCGTGCCTTCCGCTCCCTCCGTGCCTTCCGAAGAGCCGCCACCGAATCCTTTCATGTCGCCCATATACATCACTTGCTTCTTCAACGTGCGGTTGTAGCCAGCTGAGAAGTCGAGGGTTGGCATAAGGTTGGCGAGCGTGCCTTTCTTGGCATACTCCTGCTTGGTGATTTCACTGTCGGCAACCTTCACCGTCGGGTTGTCGGATAGGGCTATACGCACAGCATCGTCAAGGGTCAGCGTGGTGGTCTGCGCCACAGCTGTCGACGCCAGAGCCACTGACGCCGCCATTAGGATTGTCTTGATTGAGTTGGGTCTCATCGCGAGTATAAAATAGTTTAGTAGATAAACAAAAAAAAGGAACCGACTTTTCTGTCGATTCCTCTGGGTGGGTGTTGACGGATTCGAACCGCCGACCCTCTGCTTGTAAGGCAGATGCTCTGAACCAGCTGAGCTAAACACCCTTTTGTTTCCGAAAGCGTTGCAAAGGTACGACTATTTTTTGAATCCACAAATTTTCCGGCAACTTTTTTCCAAAAAATTCGTTTTTTCCTCCATTTTCGCCATTTTCCCGCTTCCAATCGACAATTTTGGCACAAATATATAGCATAGGGGCATATCTACAAATGATATATATCATATACTCCGTCTCTGTTCGCATATTTACCACTATTTCACGAAAATCGAAAAAAGAGGTAACGTAAGAATGGTATTGTTAAAACGACGGAATATTTCCGAGCTTTGCGCCATGAAACAATGGAAACACTGGCAGGCTATCGTCGCGGAGCGACGGCTTATAATCATACCATTTAATAAAACTGTCGTTAATGACAATTTTATTAAATGCAAATATATATTCATATACCGTTTTCAATATTTCAACCGGGTTTTGCCGCCGAGCGTACCAAAAAGGGGCGCCGCCGTTGCCGGCAGCGCCCCAATTCAAAGTCTATGTTTAACCGTAAACACTATGGTTGGTCTGAATCCCACCAAACATTAAGTGTGTTAACTTGATCTGAGTTGTACCAAGCCTTACCCGGAAGTTCAGAAGCACCAGGAATCTCAGCACCGATAGCCATTACATTGTCAGAGTTGTAGTTGATTTCAATTGCTGCTGGCTTCCAGCGACGCGGACCCTTACCCATCGGACAGTAAGTCAGATATTTTGGATTGTTCATATACTCATACGACTTGCTCCAGTTCATAAAGATGTTAGTGTCGAAATCGTGACGACGGAAATCGTTCCAAGTTTCAACCATAAACAACTCGGTCATGAGCTTTTGAGTCATAATCTTACCCATTGTGATGTCGCCGGCTGTTCCGAGAGCGCCACCATCAGCGCAGTAAGCATCGATGTCGGCCTGCTTCATCGGAGTGAACGACGGGCAGTCGTTCAAAGCAGGATCTTCCTGACACCACTTAGTCAACTGATCGTTTACAGCCTCAATGTGAGCCTTCACTGCGGTCTGATAAGCAGCGAATGCACCAGCCTTGTCGCCCTTGCGCATCAGCACCTCAGCCTTGATGAAGTTGGCTTCCCAATAAGTGCCAAGGTAAGTAGGGCTTGACGGACGAACCTGGAAGATACCGCTGATTGCAGACTGGTCTTTACCAGCGTTGCCACGCCACAGAAGGTCTACATTCTTTGAATATCCCTTGCTGCTCGATTTGCTCTGTACGAATACGGTATCGCCCCAACGCTCAGCGTTGTCAGTTTTGCAGTACCAACGATTCTTCGTATTGTCCCAGATAGTCGGGTACGGGCCAGAGTTGCTGAAGATGTTTGATGCGAGGTCAACACCTACAGAACGACGCCACTTGCCGTCAGCAGTCCATTTGATTTTCTGACCGAATGCCTCAGCAGGAGTATCGGCAGATTTTCCACTGCGCTGCCATGGGATGAAGTGGTCGGCACGTGGGTCTTCAATACCCTTGCCGTCGAAGTTGGTCAAGTTCTCAAAGTATGTTTTCGTAACATAGTAGTTCGAGTTCATACCAACGCATGAGTAAACTGTAGAATAGTCAACGGTCTCGTTCCAACCAAGCACGTCGTGAGTGCTGCCGTCGGTATCCGTGTGGCGGATAACTGTGTTGTCGGCATTGCTCTGCTGTGCCTTTGCAAGGCAGTCAAGGATAGCTTGCTCATCATATTTGCCTTCTTTCCAAGAGCCGGCAGTCTTCTTGCTCAAGTGGTTCAACCAACGAGCCTTCAACAAGTAAGCAAACTTGAGCCATTTCTGGGCATCACCGTTGTTCCAGCTGTCGCCGGCAGCTAATGGCTGCGCAGAATCCGGCTGGTCTTTCTGGAACAGCTCGATAGCCTCATCGATATCAGCCAAACAACCCATAAAGATTGTTCTGCCGGTATCAAATTTTGGAGAGTCAATATTTGAGAAAGTCTCAGTATACGGCATCTCCCCAAAAATATCAGTCATAAGCATAAATCCGTATGCCTTGATCAGACGAGAAGCTCCAGCATAGTGGTATGCGCCATCAGCCATTGCCTTATCATACATCGTTTTCAAGTTGGGGCCTACACCCACGAAGAACCACTGGTAGGTGTTTGCGCTACGGGTAGCCGAGCCGAGGTTCCACAAAGCGGCGCCCTGGTCGCGGGCATTACCTCCAGAAACGATGTTGCCGGCATAGTAAGATGCGTTGCAACCTGTGTTCATATAGTCATGGCTCATATAAAATTGGCACCATGGCAACAAGTTCTGATAGCTCACTGTCTCAACAGAAAGAGAAGTGGGGTTTGTATTGATGTCGAGCCAGTCGTTGCAGGATGTCGCCGACAACGCCAGTGCCGCACCAAGAATCATTGATTTATATAATTTCATAGTTGTCAAGTTTTAAGAAATTAGAATGTCAAGTTTACACCAAATGCGAAGCTTGCTGTTGCAGGAACACCGCAGTAGTCGATACCTACTGAAGAAGAACCTACGACACCTGAACCTGCTGCTGCCACTTCTGGGTCACCGTCATAGTTGGTGAAGAGAAGAACGTTGTTGGCAGTTGCTGTGAACACTGCACGCTGGATGAATTTAGATTTTGCGAGCAATGACTTCGGCATCTCGTAAGAGAGTGAGATTGTGCGCAGACGGAGAGAGTTGACCTCCTTCATGAAGTTGGCACTTTCCTTTGCGTAGTATGTCTGCCAGTAACCGTTGATGATAGTCTCGCCGCTGGCTTCCTTACCATTGTATTGATAAGTCTTGCCTGCCTCGAATTCAAATGTACGGTCTTCGTAGATTGGGTTGTCTTTTGTACCACCAGTTTGCACAACACCGTCAATTCTCAAATAGTCGCGGTTTTCTGTCAATTTGCTTGTTCCGGCTACGGTCATAGCATACTGAGTACCGTTGTAAACGTGTCCACCTACGCGGAACTCCCAAAGCATGTTGAACGTAAAGTTCTTCCAAGTCAATGTGTTGTTCCAACCGCCCTGGAACTTAGGCTCACGGTTACCAATTTCGTATGTAGTGCTACCATCGCATGTCGGCATACCGTTAGTGTCAAGCACTACCTTGCCGTCTGCTGTGCGAGTCCAGCGAGAACCGGAGATTGCCATGAAGTTACCGTCGTTGAACGAAGCAGCCTTTGCGTTACCAACCTGTACGTCTGTCACGTAAAGGATTTCGCAGCCGTCGAGAAGGTTGCCTACAGTACCGCGGTTACCAGAGAGGTTGATACCGGTTTCCCATGTCCAGTCCTTAGTTTGGATTGGTGTGCCACTGATGCTCAACTCCATACCCTTGTTGTAAACGTCGCCGGCGTTGACTGAGTACAGGATGTAGCCCGAACCGTTTGACAAACGAGGAGTAAGAATCTGGTTGTAAGAGTTGTTGGTGTAGTAAGCGTAGTCAAATTTCAAGCGGTTCTTGAAGAAACGGAGTTCAAGGCCCAACTCTGTAGACTCTGTGATCTCAGGTTTCAAGTTGGCGTTACCACGCTGCCAATGGTGTCCCACTCCAGACACGCCACCGATATATGTACCTACCGGCCACAAGTATGTGCTGGTAACATAAGGATTGGTGTCCTTACCTACGCGGGCCCATGATGCGCGAATCTTACCGAATGTAAGAATGTCGTTGTTCATCACGTCAAGATCCTGAAGCAGCTGAGTGAATGCGAAAGCACCGCTGACAGATGGATAGAAGTAAGAACGGTTGTCGATAGGAAGAGTAGACGACCAGTCGTTACGTCCTGTAACTGTTGCAAACACCGTGTTCTTCCAGTCTGCGCGGAACTCGCCGAATACGCCTACAAGACGTTTTTGCGTTCTTGAGCTTTGGAAATTGCGGTCTGTAGGAAGAGCGTTGTCGAATGCATAGAAACCAGGAACCTGGAAGTTGTAAGCCATTCGGTAGTTGCTTGTTGTCTTGGTGTCGTCGGTCGATGTGCCGAGCATCAAGTTGAGGTTGAAGTCGCCGAACTGCTTGTTGAAGTTGGTCATCAAGTTGGTCGACAAATATTGGAAGCGGAGAGAGTTCTCGCTCAACATACCTTTCTGCCAAGCCTCCTTGTATACACCGCCGGCACCGATACGGTTGGTGTTCTCAGTAGTATAAGAGTCGATACCCATACGGTAAGAAATCCACCACCAGTCGGTAATGTCGGCTTTTACTGAGAAGTTGCCGGTGAAACGCTCGGTGTTGTCCTTCATCTTGTTGTTGTTCAAAATCCAATATGGGTTGTCGCGCTCGTCAGCTACGTCAAGACGGTCGCCGAACATGCGGTAGCGTGTGCCGTCTTCGTTCTTATAATGAGTCATGTCGTCTGTAGGCGACCACATATAAAGACTTGACATTGTACCTGATCCGCTTGATCCATAAAGCGCGGCAGAAGTGATGGTCTTGTCGGTGCGTGCCTGTGAGTAAGCCACGTTGGCACCGAATGTGAACATCTTGAATTTCTGCTCGCCGTTGAAGCGGAATGTAGTCTTGGTGTAGCCGGTTGTCGGGATGATACCGTCCTGATCGTAGAACGAACCAGAAAGGAAGAAATTGCTATTCTTCGTACCACCAGAAATACTTAGGTTTGTATCCCATGCTCCAGCCTGCTGGAAAAAGTCACCGATATTGTCGTAAATTGGTGTGTCTGCATCAACTTTTGTTCCCCATGAATTATAAGCGAAATCGTCAAATGTAGTACCAATATAGTTCCCAGCTTTATCATAGTTGTCCTGAAGGAAACCACGGCGATAGCGGTTCTGGGTCTTAGGAAGATCCTTAACCCAAGAAGTGATATATTTAGCGGAGAGGTTGACCTCAACGCGTCCTTCTTTACCTTTCTTAGTAGTGATGATCACAACACCGGCAGATGCGCGCGAACCATAAAGAGCGGCTGCGGCAGGACCTTTGAGGACCGACATGTTCTCGATATCCTCAGGGTTGATATCCATCACACGGTTTGAGTTGGTTGTTGATGTCGACAAAGTACCGTCGAAGGCTGAGTTACCGACTACGGAAGTCGAGTTGTCATAAATCACACCGTCAACAACAAACAGAGGCTGGTTGTCGCGCTCCAATGATGTACCACCACGGAGAATGATTTGCGAACCGGCACCTGCAGAACCTGAAGTCTGCGTAATGTTGACACCGGCAATCTTACCAGAAAGCGAGTTGATGGCGTTGGCCGACTTGTTTTTCATCAATTCGTCGGCATTAAGATCGTCGACAGCGTAGCCAAGCGACTTTTTGTCTTTCTTGATACCGAGAGCGGTTACGACCACCTCGTCCAGATTTTGGGTTGTGCTTTTCAATGTCACAGTGTAACTACGGGCTGCGCCAACAGCCACTTCCTGAGTCTTGGCACCCACATAAGACACTACAAGCACCTGACCTGGCTTGGCTTGCAGACGGAATTTACCGTCGGCGTCAGTAGCCGCGCCACGATTTGTGCCTTTGACCGATACAACCGCCCCTATAAGAGGCTCTCCATTGGAATCATAAACAATTCCTGTTACTTCACCAGCCTGAGTCTGAGCATATGCCGTACCCCCCCCCATTGGTATGAACGGGGTTGCTCCTGCGAGTGAAAGTGCCACGAACATTGCACTTAGATTTTTCATAAGCATAATTAATTTATTTGGTTTGTTCCCACTTTTTACGGTGAGGGTTTTTCTCATAACAATCTCGTGCCGCCAAGCCATTTAAACCACGGCTTTTGCAGCTCAAATGGTTTTAGTCAATGCAAATTGAGCAAAAAAAAGCGAGACAAGCAAATATTTTTAAAGTTTTTTTCGCATTAAGCAAACATTTTTTACCCAAAAAGAGAAAAATGTTTTAAAACATAATTTCACAACAAAAAATCGGAGATACATCGCTGCATCCCCGATTCAATCAGTCTTCTCAACCACTGACAATTCATCGCAAAGCATTGGCCACAGTAGGAACAAACTGAATTCCCAAGGCTGCGGCAATACGAAGGAAACTGGACAGCTGCACATCCACTTTACCTCGCTCCACTCTTGCAATATAGCTCTGCTCTCTGCCCAATTTGTCAGCAAGTTGCTTCTGCGTCATTCTCAGTTCCTGCCTACGGCTCCGCAATATTTGCCCGTAATACCATGAAAGCGCCTCCTCATGGAACTCATCACGAGCCGGTGTGCCTTGCCTTCCACATTCGTCGTTCAATTGCTGATTGAACGTTGGCAGTTTCTCCAATTTTTCTTCATTCAACTTTCTCATTGCTCCAACTTCTTTAATATAGATTGCGCCAATTCTATCTGCTTCCGATATTCTTTTGTTGATTTCTTTAGGAAACCATTTAATAGAACAATCTTTGTTGATTCTATTATATTTGACTTATCTACTGCAAACAAAATGGTACGATATTCGTTATTTCCAACCGAGACCCTCATTTCATACAAATCTGTATTCTCGAGATGCTTGACAAATTTTGTTGATACATCATAAATTGTTGTTATCACATCTATGACATATTTAAATTTTGTCTGCACCTTTACTGGCAAAGATGCATAAAATGCCTCAAATTGCGGTGTCTTGTAAACAACTCTAATCTCTTTCATATAGAACGTCTGTCGCTTTCTTCCCCGCAAATATAACTAATTAATCATATTTACGCAATAGAAAACAAAAAAATCGGAGACACATCGCTGCGTCCCCGATTCAATTATTCACCACTATTCTACTCTCAGATAATCTTTTCCAAATCCTTAGTGTTCTGTCTAACCATCTCGTCGCTCACCTGATAGTTGGCGAGGTCGCCGGCGATATACTGGTCGTATGCCGACATATCGATAAGTCCGTGACCCGACAGGTTGAAGAGTATCACCTTGCTTTCGCCAGCCTCTTTTGCCTTCTTCGCCTCGCGGATGGCAGCGGCGATGGCGTGCGACGACTCCGGCGCCGGGATAATACCCTCCGAACGGGCAAACATTGTGGCTGCGGCAAAGGTTTCAAGCTGCGGGATGTCGACCGCTTCCATCAGGTTGTCCTCCTTTAGCTGGCTCACCACCGATCCTGCTCCGTGGTAGCGCAAGCCGCCGGCATGGATGTTTGCAGGTGCGAAATTATGTCCGAGCGTGAGCATCGGGATGAGCGGTGTGTAGCCAGCCTCGTCGCCGAAATCATACTGGAACACGCCGCGTGTCAGCTTCGGGCACGACTCCGGTTCGGCGGCGATGAAGCGAGTGTTGCGCTCTCCGCTGAAGTTGTGGCGCATAAACGGGAATGAGATTCCGCTGAAGTTGCTGCCTCCGCCGAAGCATCCAATCACGATGTCGGGATATTCGCCAGCCATAGCCATCTGCTTCTCCGCCTCAAGTCCGATCACCGTCTGGTGCAGCGCCACGTGGTTGAGCACCGATCCGAGCACGTATTTGCAGTTGGGCGTCGACATCGCAAGTTCCACCGCCTCTGAAATCGCCGTGCCGAGCGAACCTTGATAATTAGGATTGTCGGTTATGATTTTACGTCCTGCCTTCGTCGACATACTCGGCGACGCTATCACCTCCGCGCCGTAGGTCTCCATTATGGAGCGGCGGTAAGGTTTCTGATGATAGGACACCTTAACCATATAGACGGCAAGCTCCAGTCCGAAATGCTTGGCGGCAAGCGAGAGTGCCGCGCCCCACTGTCCGGCACCTGTTTCAGTCGTTATGTTTGTAACGCCTTGTTGCTTGCAGTAGTATGCCTGTGGCACTGCCGAGTTAAGCTTGTGCGAGCCTACCGGGCTGACGCTTTCGTTCTTGAAATAGATATGTGCCGGAGTGTCGAGAGCCTTCTCCAAGCCACGGGCGCGCACCAACGGTGTAGGACGCCAGATTTTGTACATGTCGCGCACCTCCTCCGGGATTTCAATCCAAGTGTCGGCGGTGTTCATCTCCTGGCGCGATGCCTCTTCTGAGAAAAGAGGGAACAGATCTTCCGCTGTAAGCGGTTGTTTCGTTGCCGGGTTGAGCATTGGACGGGGCTTGTTGGGCATCTCCGCCACGACATTGTACCATGCTTCTGGAATCTCCTTTTCTTGCAAAAGGAATTTTTTCGAATCTTCGTTCATATCTGCATATTTATTTATTGACACTGCAAATATATGCCTATTTTTTTGAATAAGCAAAACTTTTCGCATAAAAAATTAGATTTTATTCGAAATAAAACAAACATTCTGCATAAATATTACTTTATGCAATAGATTCCACCAGTTTTTGTATAATTTCAGGGAGATGCGCCTGCTCGAGCGCGTGGATTTTTGCGGCAAGAGTGTCGGGGGTGTCGGACGGGGTGACCGGACAACGGAACTGGGCAATCGCCGCTCCCGTGTCGACACCTTCCGACACATAGTGGATGGTGATGCCGCTCTCCGCCTCGCCGGCGGCGATAACGGCGCGATGCACATTCATCCCCCACATTCCTTTGCCTCCGAACTTCGGCAGCAGCGATGGATGCACGTTGACAATCCGTTCGGGAAAGGCTTCCAGCACTTCCTTAGGCACCACTGTGAGAAATCCGGCAAGCACCACCAGGTCGACTGCCGCGTCACGCATCACAGCGACTGCCTTTTGCGGATTTTCGCGCCATTCAGCACGCGGAACGATTACCGCAGGCACTCCATAGGGCTTCAGCCTGTCGATCACCGGCGCCTCGCGGTCGGCAATCAGCAACGCCACTTCCGCCACATCTGAATTTTGAAAATATGCGGCAAGATTCTCGGCGTTGGAGCCTGTTCCGGAAGCAAGAATGGCGATGCGGCGTCTCATGGCTGATTAGAATTTCTGCATGTCGACAAGTTTCTTGTAATAGCGGTTCATGGCGATAAGCTCGTCGTGCGTGCCGCGTTCCACGATTTTGCCCTCATGCATCACGCATATCTGGTCGGCATTGCGGATTGTCGACAACCGGTGGGCAATGACGAGAGTGGTGCGGTTTTTCATCAGCCGGTCAAGAGCCTCCTGCACCAGACGCTCGCTCTCGGTGTCGAGAGCCGATGTGGCCTCGTCGAGAATCAGCAACGGCGGATTCTTGAGTATCGCGCGCGCGATGCTTATGCGCTGGCGCTGTCCGCCCGACAGCCTGCCTCCGCGGTCGCCGATATTGGTGTCGTAGCCCTGCTCGGTCTCCATAATGAAGTCGTGGGCGTTGGCAATGCGCGCAGCCTCTTCCACCTGTTCGCGCGTGGCGCCGTCGACGCCGAAGGTTATGTTGTTGTAGAAACTGTCGTTAAACAGTATCGCCTCCTGATTGACGTTGCCCATCAATGCGCGCAAATCCTTGACGCGGAACTGACGTATGTCGGTGCCTCCGATAGAGATTGAGCCTTCCTGCACGTCGTAGAAGCGCGGCAACAGGTCGGCGAGTGTCGACTTTCCGCTGCCCGACTGTCCCACCAGCGCCACCGTCTTGCCATAAGGGATTTCCAACGTGACACCGTCGATCACCCAATCCTGACCATAGCGGAAGCGCACTCCGTCATAGCGGATGTCGAAATTCTCCGACGGCAGGGTCTTTGGCTCGGCAGGGTCTTTTATAGGATTGTCGGCGCTGAGGATTTTGTCGATACGCTCCATCGACGCCAAACCTTTCTGCACGGAGTAGACCGCCTTCGACAGGTCTTTCGCCGGATTGATGATGCTGTAGAAAATCACCATATAATATATGAATGTGGGCGCGTCGATGATATTGTTGCCTGAAAGGATGAGTGTGCCACCAAACCACAGCACGATGGCGATGGTCATCGTGCCGAGAAACTCGCTCATCGGGTGTGCGAGCGACTGGCGTCGGTTGATGCGGTTCGACGTGTTGTAGAACTGCTGGTTCTCACCGTGGAAACGCGAGCTCATCTTATGTTCCGCATTGAATGCCTTGACAATGCGCAAGCCGCCGAGCGTCTCCTCGATGGTCGACATCAGCGTGCCCCACTGCTGCTGTCCCACGAGCGACGTGCGCTTCAGCCTCTTGCCTATGCGCCCCATCACGAGTCCAGCCACTGGCAGCAGCACAAACACAAAAATCGTCAGCTGCCAACTAATCACAATCATCATGCCCAGGCACACGACAATCATAATCGGATTCTTGAACATCATATCGAGCGACGCCATGATGGAGTTTTCCACCTCAGCCACGTCGCCCGACATACGCGCCATCACGTCGCCCTTGCGCTCGCTCGAGAAGAAGCCGATGGGAAGGCCCAGAATCTTGTCGTAGACAAAGTTGCGGATGTCGCGCACGATTCCCGAACGAATCGGAATCAGGAAATAGAGGCTGAGATATGTGGCGCCGGTCTTGAATGCGGTCATCACCACGAGAGCCACAGCGAGAAGCATCAGGGTGACCGACGGACCGAGATGAATTTTGCAATAATATGCAGAATAGTAGAAATTATTGATTGCCACATCCTTGAACGAGCCGCTTGTCCAGTCCATATAGTGATAGACCACCCCTTTGTCACCCATAAAGAGCATCTCGAGAATCGGGATTATCAATGCAAAGGAGAAAAGCGTCAGAAACGCCGCCAGGATATTGAAGAAAATGTTGAGAAACAAATATTTCTTGTATGGCGGCACAAAGCGGCGCAATATTTTAAGGAATTCTTTCATTATTAATTTCTAAATAAAATTTAAAGTGGTGCAAAGATACGCAGATTTCTGCATTCTGTCTATTATGCGATTGCTTTTCGGTCGCATTTAACTACTTTTGTATACAAAAATAGAAGGAAAAATGAAAAATTCGACCTATTTACTTACTGTCATAATCTCGCTTTTTTCGACAGTCTTCGCATCGGCTGCCGACGTCAAGGGTCTGCTCGTCGACAACAACGACCAGACACCGTTGATAAGCGCCACGGTGCAGTTGCTGTCGGCACGCGACAGCAGCCTGGTGAAAGGCGTCGTGAGCGATGTCAACGGTCATTTCCGCTTCACGGGAGTGGCTCGCGGTAAATATGTTGCAAAAGTATCATACGTAGGCTACGAGACAACTACCGTGGCAATCAGCGTTGGCGATGCCACCGTCGACCTCGGCAAAATCGCCGTCAAGGAAAACTCCATCGTGCTGCGCGATGCCGAAGTGACGGCAGTACGCGCCGAAGTGAAGGTGATGGAAGACACAGTGGAATACAACGCCGACTCCTACAAAACACAGCCAAACGCCGTAGTGGAGGACTTGCTGAAACGTCTGCCGGGAGTGGAAGTGGGCAGCGACGGCAAAATCACGGCGCAAGGAAAGGAAGTCACCAAAATCCTTGTCGACGGCAAGGAGTTCTTCTCCGACGATGCAAAGGTGGCATCGCGCAACATTCCGGTCGACATGGTCGACAAGCTGCAGGTTATCGACCGCAAGAGCGACTTGGCTCGGCTCACGGGTGTGGACGACGGTGAGGACGAGACCGTGATCAACCTTACGGTGAAAAAAGGTATGAAGCAGGGATGGTTCGGCAATGCGACAGTGGGCTACGGCACCGACAATCGCTACTCCGGCAACCTGATGGTGAACCGGTTTGTCAACGACAACCAGTTTTCAATCGTGGCTGACGCCAACAACATCAACGAGATGTCGTTCTCGATGCCCGGCAGCGGACGTTTCAAACGCTTCGGCGGTGTCGACGGTGTGAACGACGCGCAAAACGTAGGTTTCAACTTCAATGTGGGCAATGACGAGATATTCCGCGCCGGCGGCGATGTGATGTATTCCCACAGCCGCCAGAAAACGCGGCAGACGAGCAACAAGCAGTATCTGTTTGCCGACTCGACAAGCTATGAGAACGCTTTCAGCAACGCAATCGACCGCAGCCACAACCTGACGGGCAATTTCCGAATGCAATGGCAGGTCGACTCGCTCAACACTCTTGATCTCCGCCCATCGTTCATGCTGAGTGTCAACGACAGCGACAAGGCGTCGTGGAGCCGCCTGTTTGCAGGCGACGCCAACCGCACCGCAGTCAACAGCTCCGACAACCTGCTGACGAGCAGCGGCACGAGCTACGACATCGGCGGCAAGGTGGTCTACAACCATAAATTCCGCAACCGCCCGGGACGCTCGTTCTCCACGCAGCTGACTTACAAATACAGCAACACAAACGAGGACGAGACCACATATTCAATCAACAAATATTTCCTTCAACCCGACCAGGACGAGACACGTGACCAATACACCGACAACCATCAGTGGAGCAGCCGTGTGGGCGCGCGTCTGACGTGGACGGAGCCTATCGGCGACATCAAAAAGGCGAGATTCCTGACGTTTGCCTACCGCATGAACTACTACTTCAACAATGCCGACAAACTGGTGTACAACGCCGACCGTGAATATGATCCGCAACGCGCCCTGCGCATACTCGAGGACGACTACGGCATCGTGACAAATCACGTGGTTGCAAACACTCTGGCTGCCGAGAGCGGTGTGCTCGACGAAGACCAGAGCAACAGGTTCCGCAACAACCAGTTCTCACAGCAGATACGCGTCGGATTCAAGCAGAACCGCAAGAAATACCGCCTCAACGTGGGCGTGTCGGTCAACCCAACAATGATGAAGAGCGAAAACCTGCTGAACAGCGAGAAAAACATCCCGGAACGATGGGTATGGAACTATGCGCCGTTCATGCGGTTCCGCTACTCCATCTCGAAGACAAACTCACTCGCCATCGACTATCGCGGACGCTCGACGTCGCCAACAATGACGCAGTTGCAACCAGTCCCCGACGAGAGCAATCCGTCGCGCATCGTGGTGGGCAATCCCAACCTGCTGCCAGCGTTCAACCACCGCATCTCCGTGCGCTACAACAATTTCAACCAAGAGCGTCAGAGCAGCATTATGGCGTTTGGAGGAATCAACGTGGCGCAAAACAGCATCGTCTCAAAAACCATCTACGACAAGGAGACCGGCAAACAGACCACCACATACGACAACGTGAACGGTGTGTGGAGCGCAGACGGAATGATGATGTACACGTCGCCAATCGGAAACCGAGGCTGGAGATGGACTAACAACGCATTCGCACGCTATTCGCGCGCCGTGGGATTCAACAACGGAGAGCGAAACTACAGCGGAACGCTGATGCTGAGCGAAACTCCGAGCATCGCCTTCCGCAACGACATCGTCGACATTGAGCTGCGCCCGTACTACAACTATCAGCAGACACGCAACTCAATTCAGACCGACAACCGCGACATCCACTCATACGGCGGTTCGTTAAACGCAAATTACTACACTCCTTTCGGACTGTCGATAGGCTCCGACATCACCTACAGCGCCACCAGCGGATACTCTGCCGGCTACGACAACAACCAATGGCTTTGGAACGCGTCGCTGTCATACGAATTTCTCAAAGACAAGTCGGCGACAATTGCACTGAAGGCATACGACCTGCTGCAACAGAAGAAAAACGTGTCGCGCAGCGTGACGGCAAACTACATTGAGGACCTGCAGTTCAACACCGTGACGCGCTACGTGATGCTGACGTTCTCCTACCGCTTCACACGGCTCGGCAAAGGCACGTCGGAAAAAGACATCAACTACGACGGTTTCGCCCCCGGCGGACACCGCCCACCAGAAATGCCCGCCGACATGAAACGCGGAGGCAACCAGCCCCTGCCGATGGGACCCCCTCCGGGAGGCCGCCGGCCATTCTAAAAGCATCCTGACTTATAGGCATTATACAGCATTACAGGCGGCGCAGGCAAACCTTGTTACAATTTTTTATCACATCATTGTTTTGCCGATGCGATAAATAAGACTACCTTTGTGCTGACAAACATATATAAGCCTATCACTTAAATGTTACAGTTATGCCTAAATGTATCGGTATATTGACATCAGGAGGCGATGCCCCTGGAATGAATGCGGCGATTCGCGCCGTGACCCGCTCGGCAATCTTCAACGGTATTGCCGTGAAGGGTATCTATCGTGGCTACCGCGGACTGGTAACCAACGAAATTGTTGAATTCAAGACGCAAAACGTTTCAAACATCATCCAAGTCGGCGGCACAATCCTGAAGACTGCACGCTGCATGGAGTTCCGCACAGAAGAAGGTCGGAAAATCGCGTACGACAATATGGTCAACGCGGGCATCGACTCTCTTGTGGTGATCGGAGGCGACGGCTCTCTGACGGGCGCACGCATCTTCGCCACTGAATATAACATTCCTATCGTAGGTCTGCCGGGAACAATCGACAACGACCTATACGGAACCGACACGACAATCGGATATGACACTGCCCTCAACACCATCATGCAATGTGTGGACAAAATCCGCGACACGGCGACTTCTCACGAGCGTCTGTTCTTCATCGAGGTGATGGGACGCGACGCCGGATTCCTCGCCCTCAACGGTGCAATCGCCGCTGGCGCAGAAGCTGCCATAATCCCGGAAATCTCCACCGAGGTCGACCAGTTGGAGGAACTCATCAACAACGGTTTCCGCAAGAGCAAGAACTCTTCAATCGTGCTTGTTGCAGAAAGCCCTGTGACGGGCGGCGCAATGGCTCTTGCCGAACGCGTGAAAAACGAATATCCGCAATATGAGGTGCGCGTGTCGATTCTCGGACACCTGCAGCGAGGCGGATCGCCTACTGCCCACGACCGCATCCTCGCATCGCGCATGGGCGCGGCTGCCATCGACGCTCTCCTTGAGGACCAGCGCAACGTAATGATTGGCGTGGCAAACGATGAAATCGTTTACGTGCCGTTCTCAAAGGCTATCAAAAAGGACAAACCAATAAACCGCGATTTGCTCGACACGCTCCGCCGTCTGTCGATCTGATTCGCACTGGTTACAACCTCTCATACTGCAAGACGCCCCACAAAATGGGGCGTCTTCCTTTTTGCTTCCAACTCTCAAACGGACTATTTCCTGACTTCGACGCTCAAAAAACGCGCATTTGCGAGGTTTTTCCTTTTCCTTAAGAACAATAATGCCGAAGTAAACCCCACAGCGCAAAGTCAATCAGCAGTCCTATGTATTCTTCGCCCATCGACTACTTTAAATTGGTCAGGTCTGTCAATATCCAAATGATTATCCTTGCTCCAACAAGTTCTTGTCCGTCAGGAAATCCAAGAGTCCGACAGTCAACACACCGAGTTCGTCCTCCTTGCGGTGAATATCATCACCAACAATGACAATCTTACGGAAGTGGTCATTGATTGACAATAATGGGCGACGTTCTTGCTGTTCCTTCTCTGGCGTAGGCATGTGAAAAGCCGACTGTATATAGAATCTGTATGGAGGACGGTTCACCACAAAGTCAACTTCCAACTGCCTTCTGACAAACTTGCCGTTCTTATCCTTGCCGCCAAGTTCAACCAATCCTACATCCACATTATATCCACGACTACGAAGTTCATTATAGATAATGTTTTCCATAATGTGCGTTTCCTCTTGTTGACGATAGTTAAGAATGGCTGCACGAATGCCGATGTCTGCGAAATAGTATTTCGTCTCAGTCCCGATATATTTTCTGCCTTTCACATCATAGCGTAAGGCTTCTTCTATCAAGAAAGAATCTTTCAGATAGTCAATATATTGTTTTATAGTGTCTCTTTTTATGGTTACCCCTTGTGCAGATTGAAAGGTATTGGCTATTCTCGTTGGATTGGTTGTCTCGTCACCTCTGCCTCGGAACTCTGTTACGACATCACTTGACAGGAAACGAGAGTTTGAGCCCGACACATACACATCTACATTCCTCATATGTGTCAAGCTGAGAATAACCTCCACAAATTCTTCTACCAGTTGCACCTCGTCTAAGACTATATAATAAGGATTGCCATCCTCCACTACCTTTGAGTCTATATAGTCGAGCAAGGCATCAGGCTTCCTCAACCGTCTGTTTCGGAAATCATCAAGTTGTATCTCGATGATGTGACTATCAGTCACCCCATGTTCCAACAACCAGTTATGCCAAAGGACAAACAACAGGAATGACTTTCCACATCGTCTGACACCAGTTATAATCTTCACAAGCCCGTTTCCACGTCCTGCAATAAGTTCATTCAAATATTTCTTACGTTCAAATATCATATTAGAGCACTATTTTTGATATTGGTATCATATTTTACACCGCAAAAATAGCGTTTTATTCCGAAAAGCAGCATAAACAAGAGAAAAAATGTGCGTTTGACAGCTAAACTTTTCAATGAAGATTTCTGGGTGACGCAATGACGAAGTCATAAAAAAGCCCGGACTTGCTCACGCAGATCCAGGCCCCTATTTAACAAACCTTTCTTACTTTTATTTCCACTAACGGAAAGAACCTAACTATTATAAATGTATGATAAAAAATTACTCTATTTCACAACTTTCAGTGTCGTTGCCGCACCTTCTGCCGTTACGGCTTTGACCACATAAACGCCATCGGCAAGACCTTCTGCGGCAAGGGCGTTGCCCTCAACCTCACCGGCAGCCACCAATCGTCCGTTAAGGTCGTAGACCGAGGCGGTGTCGATGGCTGCGTTGCCAGTAAACTGCAGGCATTCGCCAGCAAAATGACAAGCCACTTTTTCAGTGTCGATTGTCATGTCGGAAACACTGCCGTTAGGATTGAACGTAAGGCAGCTGATGTGAATGCCGCTCGGCGAGTATGGTCCGCCGTCTTTAACGCGGATACGCTGCTTGCCGGCAGCAAGCGACACGGCAAACTGCACATCGACATAGGATTGGTTATCGTTTGGAAGTTGAAATTGTCTGTTGTCAGCAAGTGTAGACAGCTCTTTGCCGTCGTTGTCCACACTGTAGATGCCCACTGTCGGGTCGAAACGCGTAGGCTCGCCCATGCCGCTCACTCGGAGGGTAAGCGTATAGCTGCCCGCCGCAGGCACATCAAACTGATAGTCGGCATAAGCGCCTGAATTGAATTTCGTAATCTCAATCGGCGACGGGTTTTTGCCGTCGAACGACGATCCGAGCACAAGGGTGTTTGAATTGACATATTCAACCGCGGGCACCACCTCTGTCATAGAGTGGTAGCGTGTCTGGTCGAAGTCTGACATATTCACATACACTTTGCCCTGCTCCGACAGCTCGCGCTCTCCAACACCGTTTTTCGGCACTATCAATCCGTAGGCCGGCGATGTGGTTATCGAGCCTTTTGCCTTGAACCATGCGTAGCGATACACCTTCTCGCTCTTTTCAAGATATTCCACCTGCGCCACCATCGACGTGATCTGCGCCTCCGGGGTCACGGTGTTGTTGCCCGGCCAGTTGCAGAACTCCGTGAGCCATATCTGCTTGCCGTAGAGTCCGTAGAATTTGTCAATCATTGTGCGCATTCCGTCCACGCCGCCTGAATAGTTATGGATGGCAATATAGTCAAACGCGTCCTTGCCCACGAGATTCACAAACTTGGCATACCATGTATACGGGTCGTTCTCAGGGCCGTCGGGAGAATGGTTTACCGCCGGGCCCACAAGTTTCAGTCCAAGTTCTTTGGCAAGAGCCTGAACAGCAGGCCATGCCGCTGCAGCCGCCTCAGGGGTCATATTTGCCTGATTCTTGAAGTTCGGCTCGTTGAAACCGAGCAGATATTTAGTCTCTGGATGCGATTTGCAATAACTGCGGATGTTGTCGGCATTGTAGTTGGCGTTCCAGCACATCGGAACAAACTCGAAATCGGCATCAGGCAAGTCCTTGATGTTGTTGTTAGGCACGTTGCCCCACGTGTAGAACCATGACGTTCCGGTTTTTATCACATCGATTTCTTCCTTCAGGTTGAAAGCGTTCTCGCTCACTCCGCGCTTGAAGCTCTTGGCGTCGGCAGAGAGTACGCCAATCGCCAAAGCCAAAGACGTAGCTGTCAGTATGATATTGTTTTTATTCATTGCTATTGTCGTATTATTCAGTTACAGTAAATTTCACAGGTGTTCCGCTGGCACTGTCGGTCGACACCCACACTTGGAAATCGCCCGGCTCCACAACGGTCGTCTCGCTCGAGGTGTGGAATGCCAAGTCGGATGCCTTCAGCGTGAATTTAACGTCGCGGCTCTCGCCTGGTTTCAACGTGATTTTTTCAAAGCCTTTAAGTTCGCGCACCGGACGTGTCAGCGAGCCGACAAGGTCGCGCACATAGAGCTGCGCAGTCTCGGAAGCCTCCACTTTGCCAGTGTTGCTGATTGTGCAAGTCACTTCAATCTCTCCCGCCTTGTCCATCGTTGCCGATGAGAGGCGCACGTCGCCGTAGGCAAACGTGGTGTACGACAGTCCGTAGCCGAATGGAAACGCAGGTCCGTCGCCGGCATCAAGATAGTAGCCTGTGCATCCTGTGGATGTCTGCCCTGCCTCGAGCTCGATGTCGTCCATCAGCACGATGTTGCTTGCCGGACGGCCTGAATTGTTATGGTTGTAGTACATAGGCTCCTGACCAGCCATCCGCGGGAACGACATAGGCAGTTTGCCCGACGGCACTGCCTCGCCGGCAAGCAGTTTTGCGAGTGCCGGACCTCCCATTGTTCCCGGATGGAACATGAAGAGAGTGGCGTCGGCAAGGTCGACCTCCTGGCTGATTGTCAGCGGACGTCCTGCCATAACAACAAGTACTACCGGCTTACCTGTGGCTTTCAGCGCTTTGAGCATCTCAGTCTGCGCGCCAGGCAGAGAAAGGTCGGCACGGCAGTGAGCCTCGCCCGAAAGCACAGCCTCCTCGCCAGCCACCATCACCACGATATCGGCCTGCTTGGCAGCCTCCACAGCTTTGCGGATTCCCTCCTCACTTTTGTCGCGGCTGTATGTGAGTCCCGGCTCGAACACAAGATTGTCGCCAAGTGTCTGACGGAGAGTTTCGAACGGAGTTACAGTGTGGGTCTTGTCAAGGTCGAAGCACCAAGTGCCGTTCTGGTCGTGCTTGGCATCAGCCATCGGTCCCACAAGCGCCACCTTCTTGCCCGTGAACGGCAGCACACCGTTGTTTTTCAGCAATACGGTGCTTTCCTCAACCATACGTTCCGCTGCCTCAAGCGACTCCGGAGCGTAGAATTGGTTTGCGCGTTTCATGTCAACATACGGATTGTCAAACAGTCCGAGACGGAATTTCAGACGCAACACGTTGCGTACCAGCCCATCGATTACTTTCTCATCCACTTTGCCCTCTTCAACAAGAGCTTTCAAATGGCGGGTATACGCATAGCTTTCCATATCCACATCGACACCGGCAAGCGCAGCCTTGAGCGCCGCGTCCTTAAGGTCAGTGCAATAGCCTTGCGGCACGAGTTGCATAATCGAACCCCAGTCGCTGCACATCACGCCGTCCCAGCCCCACTTGTCGCGAAGCACGTCGCGCATAAGATAGCGGTTGGCCGAAGCCGGGATGCCGTTGTTGTCGTTGAACGCACACATAAACGTTGCGCTGCCCGCTTTGGCACACGCCTTAAACGGCGGCAGATAAACATCGTGCATCACAACATCTGGAATCCACGTTGAATTATAGTCTTTGCCACCCTCTGCCGCACCGTAGCCTACAAAGTGCTTTGTGCAGGCAGCCATAGTGTTTGGCTGTGACAGGTCGTCGGTCTGATATCCGCGCACCATCGCCACGCCCACTTTTCCTGCAAGATAAGGATCCTCGCCGGCCGACTCGGCGCAGCGTCCCCAACGGGCATCGCGCGAGATGTCGACCATCGGAGAGAATGTCCAGCGCACACCTGTCGACGAAGCCTCCTCGGCAGCAATGCGCGCACCCTGCTCGATGAGGGCAAGATTCCACGAAGCCGCCTGTCCAAGAGGTATAGGGAAAATCGTCTTGAATCCATGAATCACGTCGCGTGCAAAAATCAACGGGATGTGCAGACGGCTGTTTTTCATAGCCTCTTTCTGCAATTTGTTGACCACCACTGGGTCCACCTCATTGAGAATAGAGCCGATGCCGCCGGCTTTCACAATCTGCACCATCTCAGGGCTGTAGCCCTGTCCTGTCTGCTGGTTGATCTGACCGATTTTCTCTTCCAAAGTCATCTTCGACAGCAGCTGGTCGATTTTTTTCTCGATATCATCGTTTCCGGCTGAAAGTGCATAGCCCACCGCAAAGACGGTGAACAGGCACAACAGCACTACTTTCTTCATCATGTTCTGATTGTTCATATTAGGTAGGAAGTTTTTCTGTTATTTTTTGATATTCAATGATATTTGTTTTTTTGGCTGATAAACGCGCACATAGTCGACAAGCATCTCCGCGCCGCCGGCAGGTATCGCTGTCACATTGTCGGCATTGTGGATGTTTGGGAAATCGCCGCCTACGGCGAGATTGAACAACAGGAAGTTGGCCTTGTTGAAGAAGGCGTGCTTGTCGCTGTTCTTGCCTATCGCCGCCGACAGATAAGGCTTGTCGGCGTTGTCGACAAACATTTCTATCCGTGTCGGAGTCCACACAACAGTATATATGTGAAACTCTCCGTCCTGGAGGCTCGACTGATGCTTTCCGGCAGCAACCTGCTGACAGTGCTTGTCGGAGCTGACACCCCAGTGGAGCGCGCCGTTGAACAAGCGTTCCTGCGTTCCGTCCATGATGCCGTCGGCATGTCCCATCTCAAGCACATCGGTCTCGCCGCATGCCGGCCATCCGCACTCCTTGATGTCGTCGCCCATCATCCAGAATGCCGGCCACAAGCCATTGGCTGTCTTCGGCAGTTTGATGCGCGCCTCAACTATTCCGTATGTAAACCCCACCTTTCCACAGGTGTTGACGCGTCCGGAAGTAAACGCGTGTCCGTCGTAATCCTGACGACGGGCTGTGATGACGAGATTTCCGTCGCGCACAGCCACGTTGTCAGCATTGTCGACATAGTACTGCAACTCATTGTTGCCGCAGCCCGAGCCGTTGACCTCCACGTTCCAGTAGTCGCGGTTGAGAGCGGAGCCGTCGAAATTGTCCTTCCACACCAGCTTGTATCCGTCTTTTTTCGGAACAGCATAGGCATCAAAACCGACTGCGACAGCCATTGCTATAAATAATATCTTTGTCAGTCTGTTCATTACAAGTTATCGGATTACGATTTTCTTTGTCGCCTGTCCGCATTTCACAATGTAGACACCGCCCTGCAGGTCAGCCACAGAAATCTCCGTGCCGCAAGCCGAGCGCACAAGGCTTCCGTTGATGTTGTAGACGCAGATTGTCGATGGAACCGACACTGCTACCGTATTGCCGTCGAATGCAATTTCAGTTTCGGCAACCACATCACCGACAGACGCGCCACCCTGCTCATCGCCAGGCGACAGCGTGTTGAGCGACTCGTCGGCAGTGCCTTTCTGATACACCTTCACATAGTTCACATACATGCTTGCTTGGTTGCCGTTTCCGGCATTGAGCGCGGTGATGCCCGCAGCATCCCAGATATTTGGGAAATTGCCTCCCACAGCGAGGTTGAACAATATGAAGTTCT
>PPYF01114067.1_pt1 | contig 96256 bp, 74 predicted proteins | sample 1559871 | NCBI WGS metagenome assembly PPYF01 (sample SAMN08240021, study PRJNA423297) | Human gut metagenome, whole genome shotgun sequencing project.
TAGTCGCAGTTAGCAGTTAGTTCGCTGGAGCGTTGCGCCGGCGAGTGAGCAATCACCATTGTCCGAATGCGTCCGCCTTTAACAACTTTCAACACACTAAATAGTAATAAAATATACAGAAAAGAGGACACCCCATGAGCAAAGTAACCATAATCACCGGCGGTACATCTGGAATCGGAAGAGGGATTGCGGAGAAAATTCTGGAAAATTCTGCGTCGGACGATATTTTATATGTGAGCTATGGACATAACACGGAGCAGGCGGAGGAATTTCTTCATGCACAAACAGAGGAAAATCAGAAAAAAATCCGGTTGCTCCAGGCTGATATGTCATCCTATGATGAAATGATGAAATTTGTATCCCGGGTCAAAGAAGAAGCGAGCCATGTAGACTGGCTGATAAACAACGTAGGAATCAGCACCTATGCGAAATATGAAGACTACACCTTCAACGAATGGACCAAAATTGTGAATACCAACCTGTCTGTTCCGGTATTTCTGGTGAAAGAACTTCGCCCCATTATGAGCGAAGGCGGCAGCATTCTTTTTACAGGCTCCTACGCAGGACAGCAGGCTTATTCCTCATCCCTGGTGTATGGTGTCACCAAATCCGCCATTCATTTCCTTACCAAATCTCTGGTAAAAGAACTGGAACCAAAGCAGATCCGGGTCAATGCCATTGCCCCGGGATTTATTGAAACCAGCTGGCATAAGAACCGCACTCCGGAAAGCTATGAACGCATTAACCGTAAGATTGCACTTCACCGCTTTGGTGAGATCTCAGAAGTGGCAGATATGGCATACGAAGTTCTGAAAAATGGATACATGAATGGAAGCGTTGTAGACATTCATGGCGGATATGACTATTTCTAAAAAGAATCCTGTGATCTGATTCCAAATAAAAAATCTGCACCCGGATTATATTCGCGAAGTGATTAACAAAAACAAAATTCACAAATATAGTTCGGGATTTTTCTAAATATAAAATTTCTGGAATTAATTGATTTTAAGAAGATAGTGTGCTAAAGTATTTATAATGTTGTGCGAAAGCGAGGAGAAAACATTGCACAAAAGTGATGAAAAATACCAGGCTTACGTAAAAATCCTAGAGGAAGAACTGGTTCCTGCAATGGGATGTACCGAACCCATTGCCATTGCCTATGCAGGCGCAGTGGCGAGAAAAACTTTAGGTAATCTGCCGGAACAGCTGGATATTAAAGTAAGTGGAAATATTATCAAAAATGTAAAAAGCGTCATCGTTCCCAATACTGGCGGCATGAGGGGAATTGCAGCTGCTCTGTGCGCGGGTGTAATCGCAGGCGATGCGGAAGCGCTCCTTGAAGTAATTGCAAGAGTAACATCCGGTCAGAAGGAAGAAATCAAGTCCTACATGGATCAGGTGAAACCCAGGATCACTCCGGCATCCACCGGGCATGTATTTGAAATCGATCTGACCGTAACCAAAGGTACTGAAACGGCCCGTGTCCGCATTGTAGATACGCACACCAACATCATCCTTATTGAGAAAAACGGCCAGCCTGTTTTCCGGAAAGATGTCTGTTCAGGTAAGGAAGAGAAAAAGACCGACCATTCCATATTAAACATAGAAGACATTATCGACTTTGCCAATACTGTTGACACAGAAGATGTAAAGGAGGTTCTGGAGCGTCAGATCCGTTACAATACAGCCATTTCTGAGGAGGGACTTCGTGGAAACTATGGAGCGAATATCGGAAAAGTCCTTCTTCACACCTACGGCGACAATATTAAGATCCGTGCCAGAGCCAAGGCAGCAGCCGGTTCCGATGCCCGAATGAATGGCTGCGAGCTTCCTGTGGTGATCAACTCCGGAAGCGGCAATCAGGGCATGACTGCCAGCATTCCGGTCATTGAATTTGCCAGAGAGTTGCAGGTTTCCCATGACAAATTGCTTCGCGCCCTGGTGCTTTCCAATCTTGTAACCATTCATCTGAAGACGGGAATCGGAACTCTTTCTGCCTATTGCGGTGCAGTAAGTGCAGGCTGCGGAAGCGGTGCAGGAATTGCTTATCTCTACGGCGGCGATTATGAAGTAATTGCACATACAATCGTGAATTCCCTGGCAATTGTTTCCGGAATCATCTGTGACGGAGCGAAAGCCTCCTGCGCAGCCAAGATTTCAGCAGCAGTCGATGCCGGAATCATGGGCTATGAAATGTACATACAGGGACAGCAGTTCTACGGCGGTGATGGAATCGTTACCCACGGTGTGGAAAATACCATCCGGAACGTGGGACAGCTGGCGAAGGAAGGTATGTGCGAAACGGATAAAGAGATTATCCGGATTATGGTAGAGCGTGGTTGAAAAAGGCTTTCTGCAAGATGTGCGCCACAATTTGCGGGAGCTTGCGGAAATACTTTTTCAAACAGGTTCTAGGAAAAGGAGATGAAGGGAAAACACTATGAAGTGGAAATACATATTAAAAAGAATACTGATTGCCATTCCCACTTTTTTCGGAATTACCATATTGGCCTATTTTATTCTGAATATGGCGCCTGGTTCACCGCTGGATGCACTTCTGGCAGATCCGGGAATTACTCCGGCAGAGCTGGAACGTAAGAGAGTGGCACTTGGACTGGATCAGCCGGTGATCATTCAGTATTTTACCTGGCTGAAACAATTGCTTACGGGAAATCTGGGATTTTCCTACAGCACCCAGAGACCGGTGGCAGCGATGATACTGGAGCGTCTTCCGGCTACTGCGATTCTGGCAGCAAGCTCCATTGTACTGTCATTGATCGTATCCATTCCTCTTGGAATCTTTGCTGCCTCCAGGCCGAATTCAGGAAGAGATTACTTTTCCGGCGGTCTGTCTATGCTGATGATGGCGACTCCGAACTTCTTTGTAGGACTGGTATTTATTTATCTGTTCGCCATTGTGTTTAACATTCTTCCATCAGGAGGAATGTACAGCTCAAGCGGAGCTCATACATTCGGAGATCTGATGAAGCACATGATCCTGCCTTGTCTGGTCCTTTCCTTTCAGCAGATTGGAGGATGGGTAAGGCACATGCGAAGCAGTATGCTGGAAGTTATGCAGGACGACTACATTCGTACCGCCAAGTCCAAAGGTCTTACCAAATGGAAAGTGATCATGAAGCACGCCTTGAAAAATGCCCTTACACCGGTCGTTACAGTTGTGGGAATGTCCATTCCTTCTATTGTAGGCGGTGCAGTTGTAACCGAGCAGGTTTTCGGATGGCCGGGAATTGGTTCTCTTATGGTAACAGCAATCAACGGACGAGACTACCCGGTTATTATGGGAATCACGGTTATGATAGCGGCAGCGGTTCTTATTGCGAATATTCTCACTGATGTTGCATACGGAATTCTGGATCCGAGAATCAGCTATAAATAAGGGAGGATAGAAGACAGAAATGAAAAAACAGAAAAACGAAAATGTAAGCTATCTTTCCGAGGTACTTGATAAACTGAAAGAACACAAAATGGCTATGGTAGGTCTGGTGGTCCTGATCGTGGAAATCCTGATGGTGGTTTTTCTTCCCATGATCCTGAAACTGGATCCTTATACTTCAGATTACACTGCCTTTTCTGCAGCTCCGGGAGGAGCGCACATCCTTGGAACTGATGCTATCGGGCGTGATGTTTTTGCCCGTCTGATGTATGGCGGAAGAACCTCTCTGCTGGTTGGTTTTGTTTCCACACTGATCAGCTGCGCAATTGGAGTTCCTCTTGGCCTGGTTGCTGGTTATGCCAGAGGAAAGGCAGAAGCAGTTATTATGCGAATTGCAGATATTTTTATGTCTTTTCCATCAATTGTGCTGATCCTGGTGCTGGTTGCTGTTCTGGGACCGTCTGTCTGGTCTGTAACCTGTGTCATCGGTGTGCTCGGCTGGACACAGTTTGCCAGACTGATCTATGCAAATGTACTTTCCGTATCCGAGAAAGAATATGTAGAATCTGCAAGGGCAATTGGTACCTCCAATTTCAAGATCGTGACAAAGTATGTTCTTCCAAACTCTTTTGCCCCGATCCTGATCGCAATCACATTCCAGATGGCGAGTGCCATCCTTTCTGAATCATCGTTAAGCTTCCTTGGCATGGGTGTACAGCCGCCGGGAGCAAGCTGGGGAAATATGCTCTACGATGCGCAGTCCATTACTGTGCTTTCCCAGAAGCTGTGGATCTGGCTTCCGCCGGGACTTGCACTTCTGATCACGGTGTTAAGTATTAATTTTCTGGGCGACGGCATCCGCGATGCGCTGGATCCGAAAATCAAACTGTAATGTCTCAGGATCATGAAGGTCTTGATGCAAGACCGGACAGTCCGTTGACATAAGATTGGTTCCGGGAGTTTCCCGGACTGATTTGCTTCACAAAACCTGTCAGAGAAAAACATCCCTGACAAAAGAAAAAAGGAGGAGACCTATGAAATTCAACATGAAAAAGGCTGCAGCGCTCCTGCTTGCAGGAAGCATGGTAGCAGGTTATGCTGTTCCGGCTGCTGCTGAGGCAGAGGAAAAAGTTGTAACAGCTGCTATGGACCAGGCATGGGATACCATGATGCCGCTGAACACCACAAGCAACTACACCCGTTTTATCTGTGACCAGATTTATGACCGCCTGACACAGACAAACGCAGACGGTTCCATTGAGGGACGCCTTGCTGAGTCCTGGACTGTAAACGATGCCAGTGACGCAGTTACCTTTAAGCTTCATGAAGACGCAGTATGGTCTGATGGTGAGCCGGTTACAGCAGAGGACGTTGTATTCAGCTACCAGATGTATTCTGATCCGTCTGTAGAGGCAAAGAGCCGTTATCACCTGGAGTACATTGCCGGTGTGGATGATTCCGGAGCAGAGCTTTCCGAGGATTCTATCGAAGTAACTGCAGACAGCGATTATGAAGTAACCTTCAAATTAAAAGAGGCTATGTATCCTGATACATTCCTGCAGGATATCGACACTGTTTTCATCATCCCGAAACATATATTTGAAGGAAAAACAGCAGAAGAGATCAATGCTCCTGACCTTTGGGCAAATCCGGTAGGTTCCGGCCCATTCATCTATGACAGTGAGATCAATGGTGAGCGTATGGAGTTCACAAAGAACGAAAACTACTATCTTGGAACTCCAAATATTGACCGTCTGATCATCCGTGTAGTACCGTCTGCAAACGTTCTTTCCGGTCTTATGAACGGCGAGCTTGATTTGATCGGATTCGGTTCCGTACTGACTGATGACTGGGAAACAGCCAAGTCCCAGGATAACCTGGTAACAGAGTCTGTTCCTACCACTTCCTATACCACTCTGATCTTCAATACTCAGAAGGAATATCTTACTCAGGAAGTTCGCCAGGCACTGAATATGGCAATCAACCGTGACGTACTGGTAAATGGTCTTCTTATGGGAGAGGGAACTCCGATCATGACCCCGATCGCACCGGTAAGCCCATACTACAATGACAAAGTTCAGGTTCAGTACGATCCTGAAAAAGCAAAAGAGATGCTTGCAGAAGCAGGCTTCCCGGCTGGACAGACACTGAAATTTTTCATCTCCTCTGGAAGCAGCATTACCGAGAGATGTGCAGCCCTGATCGTACAGGATTTTGCAAATGTCGGTGTAAATGTAGAAATTGAGCAGATGGACTTTGCAACTCTGATGAGCCGTATGCTTGACGGCGAGCATGATCTTGGAATCATTGGTTCCGGCGGAACTCTTGACCCAAGTGAGAGCCGTGAAATGATCTATCCGGAAAGCTCCTGCAACTTCTGCCAGCTTCAGGATACAGAGCTTTCTGACCTGATCGACAAAGGAAACGCAGAGCTTACTTTTGAAGCAAGAAAACCATACTTCGATGAGTATCAGGAAAAGGTTGTAGAAAAAGCAGCTATGGGCTACTTATATACAAAGAACCTTCTTACCGCTTACAACAAGAGCATGAAGAACCTGAACGTTGCAGACTTTAATTGTCTGAACTGGTCTTCCTGGGAGTGGGATAAAGAGTAATAAAAATGGGAAACAGGACAAAAGCGGATAAAGCTTTTGATCCTGGAACCCGCCAAATATGAGAGAAAAGACTCTCATGTCTGGCGGATTTCAGGAGCTGTGAAAGAATCACAGTGAGTTAATTAAGAGAAAAAGGAGTACAGCTATGGCATCTTTACTTTCAGTAGAGAATTTACAGGTACAGTTTCAGACAAAAAAAGGCATTAACACAGCCGTTGACGGTGTAAGCTTTTCTGTAGAAAAAGGCAGGATCCTCGGAATTGTAGGAGAGTCCGGATGCGGAAAAAGTGTCACATCCATGTCTATCCTTCAGCTTCTTGGAAGCAACGCCCGGATTTCCGGCGGCAGCATCAAACTGGATGGAAAAGAACTGATAGGGCTTCCGGAGAAAGAGATGTGCAGGATCCGCGGAAATGATATTGCCATGATTTTTCAGGATCCAATGACTGCCCTGAATCCGACTCTGACTATTGGAACCCAGCTGATGGAACCAATTATGCTCCACCAGAACTGCGGTAAAAAAGAAGCCTGGACAAGAGCTGTGGACGTTCTGAAAAGAGTTGGGATCGCTGCTCCGGAGAAGCGGATGAAGGAATATCCGCATCAGCTTTCTGGCGGTATGCGCCAGCGAGTGATGATCGCCATGGCAGTATCCTGCGAGCCAAGACTTCTTATTGCAGATGAGCCTACCACAGCCCTGGACGTAACCATCCAGGCACAGATCCTGGAGCTGATGTGTGAGCTCAGGGAAAAAATGGGAACAGCCATTATGCTGATTACCCATGATATGGGGGTAGTAGCAGAGACCGCAGACGATGTGCTTGTTCTTTATGCAGGAAAAGCAGTAGAATACGGCAGCATTGAGGATATTTTTGAAAGACCGAAGCATCCTTACACACAGGGACTTTTGAACTCTATTCCCCGCCTTGATGAGGATGTAGAGCTGCTGAATACCATTGAGGGCACCGTTCCGGCACCGGACGCCATGCCTGCAGGCTGCAGATTTGCTCCCCGATGTCCTTACGGAAAAGACCGCTGCATGAAAGAAAAACCAGGCGTTTACCATGCTGGAAATTCTCTGGTAAGCTGCTTCAGATACGAGGGTGAGAAATAATGAGTGAGAACACAGGAATCTTATTGGAAACAAAGGATTTATCCAAATATTTTACGGCAAAAAAAGGGCTTCTGAACCGTAATCCATCTGTAGTAAAAGCAGTAGACCATGTAAGTCTTTCTGTGAGAAAGGGTGAGACACTGGGCCTGGTCGGAGAGTCCGGCTGCGGAAAATCCACTCTGGGAAGAACCATTCTCCGCCTGATCCCGGCAACAGAGGGTCAGGTTATGTACAATGGGGAAGATATCCTTACCTATGATAAGAAAAAAATGTGGGAAATGCGCCGGAAGCTGCAGATTATTTTCCAGGATCCATACAGCTCCCTGAATCCCAGAATGACCGTTTATGATCTGATCAGTGCCCCTCTTGAGGTGTATAAAGTGGGGACGAAGGAAGAACGCAGGGAAATGGTGGAAGAGATCCTTCAGGAGGTTGGACTGGATAAACAGTATCTGAATCGTTTTCCTCACGAGTTTTCAGGCGGTCAAAGGCAGCGAATCGGAATTGCAAGGGCACTGATCCTGAATCCGGAATTTGTTGTCTGTGACGAGGCGGTTTCCGCACTGGACGTATCTGTCCGTGCGCAGGTGCTGAATCTTATGAGAAATATGCAGCAGAAGAAAAATCTGACCTACCTGTTTATCTCCCATGACCTGAGCGTAGTCCGCCATATCAGTGACAGAATTGCAGTTATGTATCTTGGAAGTGTGGTTGAGGTTGCAGAAAAAGCCCAGCTTTATTCCAATCCGATGCACCCCTATACCAAAGCTCTTCTTTCTGCAATCCCGCTTCCGGATGTGAAGAAGAAACGTCAGCGTATCATTCTGGAAGGTGACGTGCCAAGTGCCTACAATCCACCGTCTGGATGTAAATTCCATACCCGCTGTCCCTATGCAACAGACCGCTGCAGGCAGGAAGCTCCTGTACTTCAGGAGGTGGAAAAGGGGCATAAAGCAGCCTGTCACAGGGCTTTGGAGCTTGCCTGAAAATTTATTTCCTGCAATCTGCAGGCTCTGCAAATTGTGACGTACATCTTGCAGAAAGCTTTTTTTAAACATGTTCTGGAGCTTGCTGAATAGTTACATATCAGGAAGGATAATACCGGTTTTTCGAAGAATTCCATTAAAGGGATAGCTTCGGGAAACCGGTATTTTTTTAAGTTATTTTTGTTTAATTTGACGTTATTTTCGTTGCTTTATTGAAAAAAATTTCATTTTTTGCTAAATTATATATAAATATGGAGTATTCTGATTTTGTTTAGAAATATTCCAAAATTTCGAAAGGGGATGGAATGGTGGAAAACAGAAATAACAGATTGCTGAATGCGAAATTAAACAAGTATATCGTTCCAGGTATTATGATGTCGCTGGCACTTCAGCTTGGAAACATTGTGGACACTATCTTTGTAAGTAATTTAATTGGTGTAGAAGCAATGTCCGCAGTCACAATGAGTCTTCCGGTTGAAACGATAGTTCAGCTTACCGGTTACTGTCTGGGTGTGGGAGGTTCCATAGCCGCAGGAAATATGCTTGGTAAACGTGACAAAGAAGGGGCTTCGAGATTGTTTTCAGCCACTTTCATCGTCACACTCGTGGTGGGGTTGCTGTTTTCTCTTATTGCATTTCCTGCTGCAGGACCTATTGCCAGATTTCTGGTATCCGGAGACGGAGTTTTGACAACTTATACAAGAGACTATATCCGCATCAGCATGTTAGGTGCACCGGTAATCGGAATCGGTCTGATGATGGTAAACTACCTTGGGGTGGAAAACCATCCGGAGCTTGCTTCTGTTTATCTGATCGCAGCCAACGTGATAAATCTTGTGCTGGATTACATATTTCTTAGATTTACACCACTTGGAGTCACAGGTGCATCCTTATCAACGGTACTTGGCTTCCTTTTTGCCATGGTGGTTTTTCTTTTCTACATTCGCTCAGATAAGAGGAATATCAGTTTCGTGCGGCTGAATGCAAAGGATTTCGGAATCGTGAAGGAAGCGGTGGTTACAGGTGTGCCCATGCTTGTTTTCATGGCAACCAATTTTGTAAAAGCCCTTGGCCTGAACACCATCATCATGAATCAGATCGGGGAAGACGGAATGGCAGTATTTACGGTCTGTGACAATGTTTTGCTGATCGTGGAAATGCTTACAGGCGGAATCATTGGTGTAATTCCTAATGTTGCAGGAATTCTTTTTGGAGAAAAAGACTATGTGGGAATCCGTGTCCTGTGCAAAAAAATGCTGAAATACAGCTACATCGTGCTGGCAGTCATATTCGTTCTGATCATGCTGTTTACAGAACAGATCACCATCATGTTCGGAGGCGGCGGAGAGCTGGGACGGGAGATGGTTCATGCACTGCGTATTTTTGCTCTGTGTGTAGTGCCTTATCTCTGGAATAAATTTACCGTAAGCTATTATGAATCTATTGAAGAGACTGCAATTGCAAGCTTTGTTACCTTCCTTGAAAACGCAGTGGCAGTTCTTCCTGCAACATTTATAGGAATTTCTATCTGGAAACAGATTGATGGAATCGGTACAAATGGAATTGGTGTTGCATTTGTTGCCACAGAGGTCATAACCCTGATCGCAGCCTGGATTTTTCGAAAGATCAAACACAAAAACTCTACCTTTTATATTGTTCCTGATCAAAATCCCGGAACCAATCTTGATTTTTCCATTAAGAGCACCATGGAAGAAGCTGGCGCGGTTAACAGAAAAATCCTGGAGTTCTGCAAGGAAAACGGTGTATCCGGAAACAGAGCCAATCTTGCTGCCGTGTGTGCAGAAGAAATGACTGTGAATATCATTAAATTTGGTGGAAAAACTTCCAACTGGATCGACATCAATCTTTGCCTGGAGGATGACATTTGCCAGTTAAGGATAAGAGACAACGGAGTGAATTTTAATCCGTTGGAATACAGCTATGACCATGAGGAGTTTGATATCCATGGAATTGAGCTGGTGAAAAAGATTTCAAAATCAATGGATTATATCCGCGCAATTGATATGAATAATACTATAATATCATTTTAGGAGGTGCAGGAAATGTCTGACATTAACGAAAAGAGCAATTTTGTTTTTGAATTTCAGCCTGTGACAAAGCTGTTTGAAGAGCAGGTGCGGCTTCATCCTGACAAATGTGCTGTAGCTTCCAGCAAGGAAAGCTTTACCTACGCACAGCTGAATGAAAGAGCAAACAGAATTGCGAATTCTCTTATTGAAAAAGGCGTTGGCTGTGAAAAAATCGTAGGTGTGGTACTGGAGCGCTGCTGTGACTTTTACGCAGTCCGTCAGGGTATTTTGAAGGCTGGTGGTGCATTTGCTGTCGCAGCCCCGGATTATCCCGATGACCGTGTGCAGTTCATTTTTGAAGATGCAGGAGTTCCCTTTATTATCACCACAAAGGAGATCCAGAAGGAGCGCCAGGAGCTGTTTTCCAGGCTTTCCTGTACGGTGCTTCTGCTTGAAGAACTGCTGGAAAACCCAAATGCCGGGAACCCGGATACCCAGATTAAGGAACATGATCTTTGCTACTGTATTTACACCTCCGGTTCCACGGGAAAACCAAAAGGTGTTATGATCGAGCATATCAACCTTGCCAATTTTGTAAATCCTAATCCAAAGAATGCGGAAACCTATGGCTATGTAAGCAGGGGAAGCGTTTCCCTTTCCATGGCAGCCATGACATTTGATGTTTCGGTACTGGAGGAATTTCTCCCTCTCACCAATGGAATGACTGCAGTGATCGCAAGCGATGACGAGATCCTGAATCCCATTATGCTTGGAGATTTAATTGTAAAAAATAAAGTGGATATTATGACCACAACTCCTACCTATCTTTCCAATATGATCGATCTGCCCCAGCTTCAGGAAGCAGCTGCCCAGATCAAGGTATTTGACGTAGGAGCAGAAGCATTCCCGCCTGCACTTTTTGACAAGATTCACGCAGTAAACCCGGATGCTTATATTATGAACGGCTATGGACCAACCGAGACTACCATCAGCTGTACCATGAAGGTGATCACCGACAGCAAAAACATTACCATCGGAGAGCCAAACGGCAATGTTCAGGTTTATGTGGTTGACAAAGAGAACAGGATCCTTCCGGACGGAGAGACCGGAGAGCTTGTAATTGCAGGTCTTGGAGTAGGTCGTGGCTACATCAATCTGCCGGAGAAAACAGCAGAAGTTTTCATCACTCTCAACGGAGAAAGAGCCTATAAAACAGGCGATCTTGCAAAGATCACTCCAGATGGCGAGATCGAATTTTTCGGAAGAATTGACAATCAGATCAAGCTTCGCGGTCTCAGAATCGAGCTTGGTGAGATCGAGGAGGTTGTTAACAGCTTCGAAGGAATTATCACCAGTATTACAGTACCGGTGGATAATAAATATCTTTGCTGCTACTTTATGGCAGACCGTGAGATCGATGTTGAAGCGCTTACCGCTTATGCGTCAGAATCCCTGGCTCATTACATGGTTCCGGATGTTTTCATCCAGCTGGAAAAAATGCCTTTAACCCAGAATGGCAAAATTGACAAAAAAGCATTGCCCAAGCCGGTGGCGCAACCCAGAAACCTGAAAGAGCCGGAAAATCCAATGCAGAAGAAGATTTTTGACATTGTGGCAAAAGTAGTAGAAAACGACTTCTTCGGAATCGACACCAGCTTTTATAAGGCCGGCCTTTCCTCCATCAGTGCAATGAAGCTCTGTGTTCTGATCTCAGAGGAATTTGGTGTTACCGTAAAAACAAGCGATATCCACGAAAACAATACCGTGGAGAAGCTGGAAAAATATGTCATGCTGGCGCCGAAGCTCAGAACCTACGAAAAGAGAGAGGTTTATCCTCTTACTGGTTCCCAGAAGGGTATTTTTGCAGAATGCAGCAAAAATCCTGAGAGTACCGTATACAATATCCCCTTCCTTTTTGAACTGGATCCAACAGTGGATACCCGGAAATTATCCGATGCAATTGCCAGAATGGTAAGCGCCCATTCCTACCTGCTCACACAGGTATATCTTGACGATAATGGGGAGATGGTACAGCGCCCTGGAAATGAGACATTTGTGCCGGAAGTGATCGAGACCACAAATGAGAAATTTGCCAGCCAGAAGGAAAGCCTTGTACGTCCGTTTAAGCTGGAAAAGGGACGTCTCCTTCGTGTGGCAATTTATGTGACAGAAGATAAGAAATACCTCTTTACTGATTTCCACCATATTATTGCTGACGGCAACTCCTATGATATCATTTTCGAGGATATCAATAAGGCCTATATGGGTGAAAAACTGGAAAAAGAGTCCTATACCGGATTTGATGCGGCCCTTGACGAAGAACAGCAGATGAAAGAGGGCAAATACAAAAAAGCTGAGAAATATTATGACAGTATTTTTGAAGGAATTGAAACGGAATCCCTCCCTATGCCAGACCTGAATGGAAAAGCTCCTGAAAAAGGTTATCTGGAGAAGACCATGGGTCTGAAAGAAGAGGCCATTCTTTCCTATTGCGAGAAGCTGGGTGTTACCCCGAATATTTTATTTACAGGTCTGTTCGGCATCCTTATGGCAAAATACTCCAATGCAGAGGACAGTCTGTTTTCTACTATTTATAATGGACGAAACGATTCCAGGCTTGAAAACACAGTCTGCATGCTGGTAAAAACCCTTCCTGTTTATTGCAAATTCGACCCGAAGACCACCGTACAGGCGTATATGGCAGAGCTTTCCGAGCAGATGCTGTCCTCCATGGCAAACGATATTTTCCCATTTTCCGATATTTGTGCAAAATACGGGCTGAATTCGGATCTTACCTTTGCATACCAGGCAGAGTTAAGCGACGATTATCCAATTGGAGACACCATTGCCAGAGGTCACGACCTTTCCCTGGATATGGCTAAAATGCCTCTGCTGATCCAGGTAAGAGAGTACAACCACACTTATGTGCTTACTGCAGAATACCGCAGCGACATGTACAGCCAGGCCTTTATTGACGGAATCCTGGATTCCTATGAAGCTGCCATGAGTTCTGCGCTGAAAACAAAATATGTTTCTGAAATCTCTGTGATCTCTCAGAGTGGGGTAAACAAGATCGCAGAATTCAATCATACAGAAAACGAATTTGACAGAAGCAAAACCATTTCCGACATGTTCGATGAACTGGCAGAGACCATTCCGGACCACACAGCAGTGGTATTTAAAGACCGGAAATATACCTATAAAGAACTGGACGAGCTCAGCGACAGGCTTGGAAAATATATTGCATCCCAGGGAATCGGCAGGGAGGATGTAGTCTCCATTCTGATCCCCCGCTGCGAATACATGGCCATCGCACCAATGGGCGTAATCAAAGCCGGTGCAGCATACCAGCCTCTTGATCCTACATATCCGAAAGACCGTCTGATGTACATGCTGGAAGATTCTGCTGCGAAGCTTTTGATTGCAGACAGAGAGCTTCTGCCACTGGTAGACGGCTATCAGGGACCTGTTTTATTTACAGATGAGATTCCGCAGCTGGAAGACCGTGATGTGGAACTTAAGAAGCCAGAGCTTCATGATCTGTTTATTTTACTGTACACCTCCGGCTCCACTGGTGTGCCCAAAGGCTGTATGCTGGAATATGGAAATATCACTGCATTCTGCCACTGGTACAAAAAGTATTACCAGGTAGATCACAGCTCCAAAATAGCAGCTTATGCGTCCTTTGGTTTTGATGCTTCCATGATGGACATTTACGGTGCAATTGCAAACGGTGCAGAGCTTCACATTATTCCGGAAGAAATCCGCCTTGATTTCATTGCACTTCAGCGTTATTTTGAAGAGAATGGCGTTACCCATTCCTTTATGACTACACAGGTGGGAAGACAGTTTGCAATGGAAATGAGCTGCGAGAGCCTGCAATATCTTTCCATAGGCGGAGAGAAGCTTGTTCCTATGGAGCCGCCGAAGGATTATAGATTCTTTAATGCTTATGGCCCTACAGAGTGTACAATTTTTACAACCATATTTGAAGTAGATAAGTACTACTCCAACATTCCAATTGGAAAGGCACTTGATAACTTTAAGCTTTATATAGCCGATAAGTTTGGCCATTTGCTTCCATACGGTGCTTGCGGTGAACTGATGATATCCGGATGGCAGGTTTCCAGAGGCTATCTGAATAAACCAGAGAAAACTTCGGAAGTTTATACAAAAAATATTTATGACGATGCAGAAGGCTATGAAGTCCTGTATCATTCCGGTGATGTTGCCAGATATCTTCCGGATGGAAACATCCAGATCATTGGAAGAAAAGACTCCCAGGTTAAGGTCAGAGGCTTTAGAATTGAGCTTTCCGAGGTTGAGGAGGTCATAAGAAGATACGAAGGCATAAAGGATGCAACCGTAGTGGCTTTTGACGATCCAAATGGCGGCGGAAAATATATTGCAGCTTATGTAGTATCTGACGGTCAGGTTGACATAAATAAGTTAAATGATTTCATCAAAGAAACCAAGCCTCCATACATGGTTCCGGCAGTTACCATGCAGATCGACAAGATTCCGCTGAACCAGAATCAGAAGGTAAACAAAAAAGCCCTTCCACTGCCAGAGCGAAAAGTGGAAGAGATCGTGAAACCGGAGAATGAGACCCAGCAGAAGCTGTTTGACTGTATTGCTGAGGTTCTTGGCTATACCGAATTCGGCATTACCACAGATATTTACGAGGCAGGACTGACCTCTATCACTGCTATTAAGCTGAATATCCTTATTTCTAAAGCTTTTGACATTGTGATAAAAACATCTGACATCAAGGATCACCCAACCATTCAGATGTTAGAGGGCTTTGTGAAGACTGCCGGAAAAGAAACCAAGAGGGAAATCCAGGAAAATTATCCTCTCACCAATACCCAGGAGGGAATTTTCATCGAGTGTACAGCCAATATGGGATCCACCATTTATAACATTCCATATCTTCTGAAGCTTGACAAAAAGGTTAACCTGGATAAGCTGGCAGAAGCAATTGACAGCACCGTTGCAGCTCATCCTTACCTGAAAACACGTCTCTTTATGAGCGACGAGGGAGAAGTCCTTCAGAAACGTGATGATGCTTTAACCTATAAGACGCAGATTATAAATGGAATGAACCGGGAAACTCTGGTTCGTCCGTACATGCTGTTTAATGAACAGCTTTTCCGCTTTGAGATTCACAGAACCTGTGATGGAAATTATCTGTTCCTTGACATTCATCATATTGTTGCAGATGGTACCTCCCTGGGCATTATCCTGAACGACATTAACAGGGCTTACAGCGGAGAAAAGCTGGAAGTGGAAGAGTATACTTCCTATGATCTGGCCCTTGATAACAGGGATGCTCTGGCAAGTGATGCTTATAAGAATGCAGAGAACTACTATAAATCCGTTTTTGAAAATGCGGGCGGAAGCATCAACTTCTATCCAGACAAGAGCGGAGCAGCTCCAACCGCAGAGATGTATCATCGTGAGACCAGTGAGTTCTCCGTACAGGACGTGAAGGCATTCTGTAAGAAGCACGGAATTACAGAGAATGTATTCTTTATCTCTGCTTTTGGTATTACTCTTGGAAAATACAATTTCAGGAAGGATGCGGTATTTACCACTATTTACCACGGCAGAAACGATTCCAGACTTTCCGATACCGTGGGTATGCTGGTAAAGACTCTTCCTGTTTACTGTGATTTCTCAGGAAGCACTGCGGATTGCCTGAATGCTGTCCAGCAGCAGTTGATTAATTCCATGAACAACGATATTTATCCGTTCTCCCAGATCAGCCATGAGTTCAACATCAAGGCAGATGCCATGGTGATCTATCAGGGCGACAACTTCGCCTTTGATAATATCGGCGGGGAATATGCGCAGGAAGAACCTGTTCAGCTGAATGCGGCAAAGGCACCTGTTTCCATCAGTATTTCAATTGAGAGAAATAAGTTTGTCTTTGAGATTGAGTACAGAGGCGACATGTACAACGAGGAAACCATCAAATACCTTGCAGATAACCTGGAAACAACGGCAGATGGAATCCTGAGAGAATACGAGCCGGCAGACATCAGACTGATGTTTGAGGAAGAAACCAAAATGGAAGATGATCCTTCCCATGCCGGAAAGACCTTTGTAGACCTGTTCAGGGAAGCTGTTGCAAAATATCCGGACAGACCGGCGGTAAAAGACGGAATGGGCGAGCTTACCTATAAAGAACTGGACCATATGTCAGATTATGTTGCTCAGAAGCTTACGGAAAATGGCTTTGGCAGGGAAAAGGTTGCAGGTATTCTGTGCGGAAGAACAAAGGAATATGCCGTAGCTTATATCGGTGTTATGAAAGCCGGCGGTGCGTATGTTCCATTGGATCCGGAATATCCGCAGAGTAGAATTGAGTACATGCTGAAGGATTCCGAGGCAGAAAACCTGCTTGTAATAGACCGTTACCGCAGTCTGGTAGGCTTCTACGACCAGAATGTGATCAGCCTGGATGACGTGGCAGCAGAATCCAAAGACTTTGCACTTTCTGTAGAGCTCACAGCTCCGAAACCAGAGAACCTGGCTTATATGATCTACACATCCGGTTCCACCGGAAAACCAAAAGGTGTTATGCTTGAACAGCGGAACCTGCTGAACCTGATCGAGTATATCCTTATGACAAGAAAACTGACACCAGATGATATTGTGGCAGAGTTTGCAAGCTTCTGCTTCGATGCATCCGTGATCGACCTGTTTGCTCCGCTTACTGCAGGCGCAGTACTGTACATTTTGCCAGAGAGCATACGAAAAGATGCGGTTGCTGTTGGAAAATTCATAAAAGAAGAAAAAATTACCACAGCTACCTTCCCAACTCAGATGGGCGAGTTGGTTGCAGAGCTTCTTGACGATGCTCCGAGCCTGAAATTTGTCACCCTGGGTGGTGAGAAGTTCAAATATTACCGGGATAGAACTTACCAGATGATCAATGGCTACGGTCCAACGGAGAATACTGTTTCCTCCACAGAGTTCTGGGTTGACAAACAGTACGACAACATCCCGATCGGTAAGTCACAGCGGAATATCCGCAGCTACATTGTGGACGAAAATATGAAACGGCTTCCGGTAGGCGCTTCTGGTGAGCTTTGCCATGCCGGACGTCAGATTGCAAGAGGATATCACAATCTTCCTGAGAAGACGGCTTCCGTATTTGTGGAAAATCCGTTCTCCGTATGTGACGAGGACAAACGTCTTTACAGAACCGGTGATATGGTCCGCATGAAAGGTGACGGAAATATTGAATATATCGGAAGAATCGATTCCCAGGTAAAGATAAGAGGATATCGTATTGAACTTGGTGAGATCGAAGGAGCTCTTCTGAAGCACGATAAGGTGAAGAATGCGGCGGTTATAGTGATCGAAAAAGGCGGAAACAAATATATCACAGCTTATTATACTGGTGAAATCATTCCGGAAGATGAGCTGAAACTGTTCCTGAACCCGCTGATTCCGGATTACATGATGCCATCCTTCTTTGTCCATCTTGAGAAAATGCCGGTGACTCCTGGCGGAAAGATAGACAAAAAGGCGCTTCCGGTACCAGAAGTAACCACCACAGCAAGCACAGCCTATGTGGAGCCTGTTACCGCTGTCCAGATTAAACTTTGCGAGATATTTGAAAAAGCACTTGGCATTGAAAAAGTAGGAATTGAGGATAACTTCTTCGAACTTGGAGGCTCCTCACTTACTGCATCAAAAGTTGCTGTTATGTGCCTTTCCAAGAATATTTCCATTGTATATGCAGACATTTTCAAATATCCGACCATCCGTGAGCTTTCTGCAATCGTGGATAACAGTGAGGCATTTGAAAATCCGCAGAGTGAGAACGAATTCTCCAGCTACAATTATAACCGGATTCAGAGCGTGATCAGCGGAAATGTGGAAGAAAACGTAAACCAGGTGACAAAGGAAGAAATTGGTGATATCATGATCACAGGTGCAACCGGCTTCCTGGGAATTCATGTTCTGAAGGCTTACCTGGATAATTATGACGGTAAGGTTTACTGTCTGGTACGTAAGGGTAAATATGAGTCCATGGAGAAACGAATGATGCATATGTTGATGTATTACTTCGATAATCCGTGCCAGGAACTGTTTGGAGAGCGTATTATCTGTGTGGATGGCGATATTACCTCGAAAGAACAGGTGGAGAAATTTGCAGATTACAAATTTAACACCATTATTAACTGCGCAGCCTGCGTAAAGCATTTTGCAGCTGGTGATGTACTGGAGAAGATAAATGTACACGGAGTGGAAAATCTGATTGAATTCTGTAAAAATAGTGGACGCAGACTGATCCAGATTTCTACTGTTTCTGTTGCCGGAGAAGGTTCCGATGGTGTTCCGCCAATGTCCAGAGTCTTTAATGAAAACGATCTGTATATTGGACAGAACATCACAAATGAATATATCCGCACAAAATTCCTTGCAGAGAGAGCTGTACTGGAAGCTGTTTCCAGTGGGCTTGACGGAAAGGTTATCCGTGTAGGAAATCTGATGAGCCGAAATTCAGATGGTGAATTCCAGATCAACTTTATTACAAACGGATTCCTGCGAAGCCTGAGAGGATATGAGGCAGTTGGTAAATTCCCAATTGGGGCTATGCACGAAGTTACAGAATTTTCACCAATTGATTCTACTGCACTTGCAGTGTTGAAACTGGTGCAGACAGACCGGAGATTTACCGTATTCCACGCCTGCAACAGCCATCATATCTATATGGCGGATCTGATCTATGCAATGCGGAGCCATGGATTTGACATTGACATTGTAAGTGATGAAGAGTTTGAGGCTGCAGTAAAAGAATTTGCAAAGAACAGTGATGATTCGGATGTTGTTTCCGGACTGATCGCGTATACGGCTCATAATGAAAATGAGATCTATACCCTGGATTACAGCAACCGGTTTACAGCACAGGTTCTTTACAGACTGGATTACAAATGGCCGGTTACAGATGACAGATATCTGGAAAGCGCTATTGAGGCACTTGACAGACTTGCATTTTTTGATTGATGATGGAACAAAGTTACTGCCCACAGATGAAGTTTTACATACAGCTGGACAGTAACTGGTTTACTCAGTGGGCAGGGTGGGAACTCGTGTTGGAAGTCCCCTCCTGGGCCTGCTGCGTGATAACCCCGGAAACCCGTTGAGCGTGTTTCCTGTAACTTAAAGGAGGAAATTGTAATGGAAATTGTAAGTAAGACAGAGGGCAGCAAGGTAACTATGGAGATCACAGGATGGCTTGACACCCAGACTGCACCGCAGCTGGAAAAGGAGCTGTCAGCACTTGATCCTGGTACAACCAGCCTGGTATTTGACTTTGCAAACCTGGAATATATCTCTTCTGCCGGACTTCGTCTGGTAATCGCCGCTTATAAGAAGATGGCAGGCAAGGAAGGCTTCAGGATTGTAAATGTTTCTGATGAAGTGTACGATGTTTTCAGCCTTACCGGATTTGATCAGAAGATTAATATTGAGAAGAAATAAAGGCTGAATTCGTGCATGGCGAAGCGCATTGCATGTCACAGGCAACATTCCGCGAGGTGCTTTTTGGACAAAAAGTTCACAGAAAACTCGAGAATTGCGGCGCGCAATCATGCTTTGCATGATTGCTGCGTATTGCTGTAAGCGAAGTGAACAGCAGCCTGTCTGGAGCAGGCCTGGGGAATCTACAGTTGCTACCCGGTGCTTTTTATAGTAAGAAATGATAAAATTATATAGAATCAATATCAATACTCTTGAGGATCCCTTGCAGAATGAAAGTCTTTTGGAACAAGTTGGACCAGAGAGAAGAAAGAAGGTCATCCGGTATCTTCAGCCGGATGACCGAAAAAGGAGTCTGGGCGCAGGAATTATGATCCGGAAGATCCTGAATGGGAACGGACTTTCCGAAAGCAGCCTGAAATATTCCGAAAATGGGAAGCCTGTGGCGGATCATCTCCATTTTAATATCTCCCATGCCGGAGACTATGTGGTGGGAGTGGTGTCGGATGATGAAGTGGGATGCGACATTGAGCGGAATGTCAATGCGCCTCTGGAAATTGCGGAGCATTATTTCCATTCGACAGAGCGGGAATATATAGAAGCTGCTTCTGACCCGGGCAAAGCTTTTTTTACACTTTGGACCTTAAAGGAAAGTTATATGAAAATGACAGGCAGGGGGATGAGCCTTCCGCTTGATTCTTTCGAGATCATTCGAAAAGATCAGGGCTTTGTTCTGGGAAAATCACCGAAAAGACCAGGCTTTTTCAGGACAATGGAATTTGAGAATTATATTTTCTCAGTGTGCATGGAAAGTGATTTTTCTTTGCCGCCCAAGGGCTTTACAGAGCTTCTGTGACACTACTGCCTTTTGCTGCTATCCAGCATGGATTGGAGCTTATTTTTAGTCAAAAAATCCTTAAGAATTATATGCAAAAGACTTGACGGATATGTCCGCTGTGTGGTAAACTGTACAAGCGACATGGAAGTTAGGTCTTTTTTTTATGCCGAAAAACGGTGGCGGATACACCGAAAAGGCTGATTTAAGACCATGCAAATGAAAACACTGGAGGTGGAAGTTGTGCGCGTTAGGATTACATTAGCATGTACAGAGTGCAAGCAGCGTAACTACAATATGACCAAGGAGAAAAAGAACCATCCTGAGAGAATGGAAACCAAGAAATATTGTAAGTTCTGCCAGAGACACACAATGCACAAGGAAACAAAATAGTCACTTTAGATTGTGAGGTTAGGCTATGCAAGAAAAAGAAAAATCTGCAGGCAAGACCGCCAAGGCTAAGGAGCCGAAAAAATCCTGGTTCCAGGGGCTGAAGGCAGAGTTCAACAAAATTGTCTGGACAGACCGCGATACACTGATGAAACAGTCAGTTGTTGTTATTGTCATAACCGTAATTCTCGGTGCGATCATCAGTGTGATGGATGCAGGCATTCTGGAATGCATTAATCTTTTAATCAAATAAGGACAAAGGTGATTGTATGTCAGAAGCAAAATGGTACGTTGTCCATACCTATTCCGGTTATGAGAACAAGGTAAAGGCCAACATTGAGAAGACAATTGAAAACCGACATCTTGAGGATCAGATTCTGGAAGTACGGGTTCCTCTGGAAGACGTTGTGGAGATGCGTAATGGTGTTTCCAAGCAGGTCCAGAGAAAAATGTTCCCAAGCTATGTTCTTATCAACATGGTCATGAACGACGATACCTGGTATGTTGTCCGGAATACCCGTGGAGTGACTGGGTTTGTTGGTCCGGGATCCAAGCCTGTACCGCTCACAGAAGAGGAAATGAAGCCGCTGGGCATCAAAGATGAGACTGTCCGCGTTGACTTCGCTGAGGGCGATACCGTAGTAGTAACAGGCGGAGCCTGGAAAGAGACTACAGGTGTTGTGACTGCCATCAATCCGCAGAAACAGCTTGTAACGATCAATGTAGAGATGTTTGGACGCGAAACACCGGTTGTGATCAGTTTCGCAGAAGTTCAGAAAATGTAACAGACAAAGGTAACACAATATCGTGGGAGGGACATACCCCCGCCAATACCACATAGGAGGTGCCGAAAATGGCAAAGAAAGTAACAGGATATATCAAATTACAGATTCCCGCTGGTAAAGCAACTCCAGCACCACCTGTAGGTCCGGCTCTTGGACAGCACGGTGTAAATATCGTTCAGTTTACAAAAGAGTTCAATGCGAGAACAGCAGATCAGGATGGTATGATCATTCCTGTGGTAATCACTGTTTATGCAGATAGAAGTTTCAGCTTCATAACCAAAACTCCGCCGGCTGCAGTTCTTCTTAAGAAAGCTGCAAACATCAAATCCGGTTCCGGCGTACCGAACAAAACAAAAGTTGCTAAAGTTACAAAAGCTCAGGTTGAGGAGATCGCTCAGCTTAAGATGAAAGACTTAAATGCAGCATCCATCGAAGCAGCAGCAAGCATGATTGCTGGTACTGCAAGAAGTATGGGAATTGAAGTAGTTGATTAATCACAAATAGTAAGTGGGAGGGCTTTTCCCCGCAAATACCACAGGAGGTTATAGAAATGAAACGAGGAAAGAAATACGTGGAGGCTGCTAAGGCAGTTGACCGCGCAACATTATACGATACTAATGAAGCTATCAGCTTAGTTAAAAAAGCTGCTGTTGCCAAATTTGACGAGACTATCGAAGTTCATATCCGCACAGGCTGCGATGGACGTCATGCAGATCAGCAGATCCGTGGTGCAGTAGTTCTGCCACACGGTACAGGTAAAACTGTTCGCGTTCTTGTATTCGCTAAGGATGCAAAAGCTGAGGAAGCTAAGGCTGCAGGTGCTGATTTCGTTGGCGCTGAGGACCTTATTCCGAAGATCCAGAACGAGGGATGGCTTGACTTCGACGTTGTTGTTGCAACTCCAGATATGATGGGTGTTGTTGGACGTCTTGGTCGTGTACTTGGACCGAAAGGTTTAATGCCTAACCCGAAGGCTGGTACAGTAACTATGGATGTTACAAAGGCTATCAATGATATCAAAGCTGGTAAGATTGAGTATCGTCTTGACAAATCAAACATTATCCATGTGCCGATCGGTAAAGCTTCCTTTACTGAGGAGCAGTTAAGCGACAACTTCCAGACGCTGATTGGAGCTATTGTAAAGGCTAGACCTAGCACACTGAAAGGACAGTATTTAAAGAGCGTTGTTATTGCTCCGACAATGGGTCCTGGAGTGAAGATCAACCCGATCAAGTTAGCTTAATAGATGAAAATGAAGAGCACTCACCGCGAGGTGGGTGCTTTTTTTCATGTCATAATTTTGATATTTTATAGTGAGTTTTGGTATATGTTTTTTATCATATGAGATATCATATGGGAAAATCGGGTCAATATAAAGACCAGGAGGAGTGTGCAGGGATGAAATATGGATATTTTGATGATAAGAAACGAGAATATGTGATTACCAGACCAGATACACCAGCGCCTTGGGTAAACTATCTGGGAGATCCTGAATATGGTGCCATTGTGTCCAATAATGCAGGCGGATACAGCTTTGTAAAGTCTGGTGCTAACGGAAGAATTTTACGTTATGTTTTTAATCAGTTTGACGAGCCGGGAAGATATATTTATCTGAGGGACAATGAAACGAAAGATTTTTGGTCAGCGTCATGGCAGCCTGTAGGAAAGGATCTTGAAAAATATAAAAGTGAATGTCACCACGGTACTGCTTATACCAGGATGATGGCAGATTACAGCGGTATTCATTCTGAGGTTAGGTATTATGTACCCCTGGGACAGTCTTATGAGGTGTGGAGCCTTTGTGTGGAGAACTGTTCTGATAAGGAAAGAGAAATTAATGTAACCGGATATGCGGAATTTACCAACAACAGCAACTATGAGCAGGATCAGGTAAATCTGCAGTATTCCCAGTATATTACCAAAACTGTTTTCAGAGGAAACCGTGTACGCCAGATGATCCATGCAAATCTGGATCGTCTTGATGAAGGGGAAAAGGTAGATAACAAAGATGTGACAAATCGGTTCCTGGGTCTGGCCGGCGTGCCAGTGGATTCCTGGTGCGGTGAAAAAGAAGCATTTCTGGGGAGATATCACGGTTATGGAAACCCGGTAGGAGTAATTGACGGCAAGCTTAATTGTGAGGGAAATTATAATGAAAACAGCTGTGGTGCATTGACAGCAGTGTTAAAGCTTGCCCCGGGAGAAAAGAAAGAGATGGCTTTTCTTGTAGGTATGAAAAAAAATGACGAGGCAGAAGCGATTGTTGCGCGTTATGACCAAAATTGCCAGCAGGTTTGCGAAAGGGAACTGGAAGAACTGATCAGTTACTGGCATGGACAGCTTTCACATTTTCAGATAAAAACTCCAAGTAATGAATTTAATACCATGATCAACACATGGAACGCTTACAACTGTTTTATGACTTTTATCTGGTCCAGAGCAGCATCCTTTACTTACTGCGGTCTGCGCAATGGATATGGATACCGCGACACTGTGCAGGATATTCAGGGCGTGATCCATCTGGCACCTGAAATGGCAGCGGATAAGATCCGTTTTATGTTGTCTGCCCAGGTAGATAATGGTGGTGGTCTGCCTCTTGTTAAATTCACCCACAATCCAGGACATGAGGATACGCCGGACGATGCTTCTTATGTACAGGAAACAGGGCATCCGGCATATCGTGCTGACGATGCTCTATGGCTTTTTCCAACTGTATATAAGTATGTGTCAGAGACAGGAAATGTAGATTTTATTGATGAGGTAATCCCATTTGCCAATAAAGATGAAGGAACAGTATATGAGCATCTGAAACGTGCGATCCAGTTCTCGATGGAACATCTTGGAAAACATGGAATGCCGGCGGGACTTTATGCAGATTGGAACGACTGCCTGAGGCTTGGAAAAGATGGAGAATCTACTTTTGTAGCTTTGCAGTTTTATTATGCAATGACCATTTTGAAGGAGTTTGCGGCTTACGAAAAAGATGAAGAATATATCTCATATCTGGAAAAAAGCCAGGAAGAGCTTGGGAAACTGATTGAAAAGCTTTGCTGGAATGAAGACCGGTTTATCCGCGGTTTTACAGAAGCAGGAGAAATAATCGGACAGCGTACAGATCCGGAAGCAAATATGTGGCTGAATCCCCAGAGCTGGGCTGTGATCAGTGGGCTTGCAACAAAGGAGCAGTCAGAACTGGCACTTGAGCAGGTTTATGAAAGACTGAATACAGAGTATGGTGCTATTCTTATGGATCCCCCATATCACGCACATGCTTTTGACGGTGCACTGGCTGTAATTTATAATGCAGGAACAAAAGAAAATGCAGGAATTTTTTCTCAGTCACAGGGATGGATCATTTTGGCAGAAGCATTAATGGGACATGGAGAAAGAGCATTTGGCTACTTTATGGAAAATGCTCCGGCTGCACAGAATGATAAGGCGGAGATCCGCAGGCTTGAGCCATATTGCTATGGTCAGTTTACAGAGGGGAAAGCAAGTCCGAATTTTGGCCGTTCTCATGTACACTGGCTTACTGGAACTGCGTCTACTGTTATGGTAGGATGTGTGGAAGGTATTCTTGGAATGCGTCCTGATTTCTATGGTCTTCGTATCGCACCGTCCATACCGAAAGAATGGGATGGATTTGAAGTCGAAAAAGATTTCCGCGGCTGTCACCTGCACATTAAAGTGCAAAATCCGGGACATGCAGAGAGTGGATTTAAGAAACTTACTGTAAACGGTGAAGAGTTAAAAGATAATTATATTCCACAGGAGAAGCTGACTGCTGAAACTGAGGTTGAATTGTATCTGTCGTAAAAATTTAGTAGGCCTGGTGGGTGGACGCAGGCAGAAAGCGAGAAACATTGATGAAACATATAGAATTTCAGGATAAAAACGGAAGCTTTATTATACATGATCCGGAAAATTATAGCGGTCTGTATCTGCCTATGGCGGGAGAAAAAGGACTGAAATCCAGTATCACCCCTAATCTGGGAGGTGACAGCAAAACGGATCAGAATCATTTCCTTCTTGAGCCTGTAAGTATTGAAAACCTGCATAACAACCGAAATACCAGAAATTTCTGGTGTCAGGTATATAAAAGCACAGAAGCATGTGATACTGCTCTGTCTGGAGCAGATCCGAAGCTTCTGGGCTGTTGGTCTGTCTGTGGAAATTCTGCAGAACAGGAATTTCAGAAATTTACAGATAAGCAGGACGAAAGCACACTGGAAGCTGGTTTTATGTGGCAGAAGATTTCCCGAAAATCACAAAAATATGGTCTTCAGGCAGAAGTAACATCTTTTGTTACAATTTCTGGGGACATGGAAGTAGAATATGTGGAAATCACAAATATTTCCGAAAAAAAAGTGGAAATTGTGCCAACAGGTGCAATTCCGGTATATGGAAGAAGTGCAGATAATCTTCGAGATCACCGCCATGTTACCTCCCTTCTCCACCGAATTCGGACCACCGATTATGGTGTGGAAGTAACCCCGGTTTTGTCCTTTGACGAGCGGGGACATCAGAAAAATAATACTACATATTTTGTATACGGTTCAGATGAAAACGGAGAGAAGCCGGAGTCATTTTATCCTACGGTGGAGGAGTTTATAGGAGAAGGCGGAACCTTTCTGAATCCAGAGGCAGTAAGAATTAATAAGCCCGGAAAACCCTCTGGAACAGAACTTCAGGGAAAAGAGGCTGTTGGAGGCATCCGATTCAGCCGGAAAACACTGAAACCAAGGGAAACAGCTGGTTATATTTTACTATGTGGGATTGCAGATGCCGGTGAGCAGCAGTTCCCAAGAAAGGAAAATACAGATAAAAAGGCAATAGATCCGGCAAAAACTTCTAAATGGATAGAGTCGTTGACTTCTGGCTGCAGGACCCGCTCCCAGGTACGGAATATGCTGGAAGAAGTAAAAGAACACTGGATTCGGAAGGTTAATGTAGCGTTTGAAACTGGAAGCGAAGATGCGGATAATTATCTGAAATGGATCTGTTTCCAGCCAATCCTCAGAAGAATTTATGGATGTTCTTTTCTCCCCTATCATGATTATGGAAAAGGGGGACGCGGCTGGCGCGATTTATGGCAGGATTGCCTTGCCTTGTTGATCATGGAGCCATCTGAGGTAAGACAGATGATCATTGATAATTATGGAGGTGTTCGTATTGATGGAACAAATGCCACAATTATAGGAAGTGGTCAGGGAGAATTTATTGCAGACAGGAATAATATTACCCGTGTATGGATGGATCATAGCTTTTGGCCGTTTGTAACTACGAAGCTTTATTTGGATCAGACCGGGGATCTTGATGTTTTATTTGAGAAGATTCCATATTTTAAGGATCTTCAGTCAAAACGCGGAACAGCTCATGATGAAGAATGGAACAGCAGTTATGGTAATTTACAGAAAACAGATGCTAATGAAATATATCATGGAACTGTTCTGGAACATATTCTTCTTCAAAATCTGTGCGCATTTTTTGATGTGGGAGATCATAATGAAATGTGTCTGCATGGAGCAGACTGGAATGATGCCTTAGACATGGCCTGGGAAAAAGGTGAGAGTGTGGCCTTTACCTGTGCTTATGCCGGAAATTTGAAGGATATCGCTTATGTGCTTAGAGAAATAGAGAGTGTTCAGGGAATTAACAGGATTGAGCTTGCAGAAGAAATGGAATGTCTGTTTGCCTGTGGAAAACAGTTATATGAAAACCCTGAGAAAAAACAGAAGGTTTTGAAGCAATATACTGATTTGAGTGCCCATAATCTCAGTGGAAATAAAGTAGTGCTTTCTCTGAAAATGGTATGCAGCAATCTGGAAGAAAAAGCAGACTGGCTCGTGGAAAATATTCGGAAAAATGAATGGATCCAGGATGGGGATAAAGGCTGGTTTAATGGATATTATGATAATCATGGAAGAAAAGTAGAATATAGCGCGGTTTCAGATGAAACCGACAATAAAGCCGGTGCAGAGTGTAACACCCGAATGATGCTTACCGGACAGGTATTTGCTGTCATGAGTGGTACCGCTACAGAGGAACAGATCCAGGCAATCTGCAGGAGTGCAGATGCATATCTGTATGACAGGAAAGCCGGCGGCTACCGCCTGAATACAGATTTCAAAGAGGAAAAATTTGACCTGGGAAGAATGTTTGGATTTGCATATGGAGAAAAGGAAAATGGTGCCGTCTTTTCCCATATGGCAGTTATGTATGCCAATGCATTGTACAAAACCGGTCACGCCAAAGAAGGATACAAAGTTCTTCAGACTCTGCTTGATACTGCAATGGATTTTGAACGCAGCAAAATGTACCCGGGAATCCCGGAATATTTCGATAATCAGGGAAGAGGCTTATACGCATATCTGACCGGAGCTGCAAGCTGGTATATGCTGACCATGATAACAGAAGTTTTTGGAGTAAAAGGCCAGCTGGGCGATATGGTGATAGCACCTGCACTTATGCCTGAGCAGTACGATCAGGAAGGAAAAGCTTCCTTGAAAATAGAATTTGCCGGAAGGAAATTTTCCATTCATATTTTTAACAGGGAGAAAAAAGAATGGAATAGAGTGCAGATAAAAGAAGCCTTTTGTGATGGTACTTTGCTGTCGGCAGAAGGCGGCAGGCAGGCTCGCCTGAAGCGCTCTGAAATAGAAAAACTGACTTTGGAAAAAGTACATGAAATTAATATTATTTTGAACTAATCTGGATAAAGAATTAGAAAAATGACCAGATATTCAGGAATAACAATGCATAAATAAAGGTTATTCCTGAATATCCGGTCTTTTTATGTAAGGCGGAGAATTATGCATTGCAGGAGCCTTACGTGCTAGAGCCTGTTTGAAAAATCATTCCCGCAATCTGCACGCCCCACTTTGCGGTATATTTTGCCCGAATTCAGTTGCCGTGGGAAGAGAAGGATAGGTAATTGGCGATGTCAACTACTGCTTTGTCCGAGTAGCGAAGAAGATGTGTGGCTTTTTCTATTTTTTTCTCCCTTATGTAGTCACTGATGGAAATTCCAAGATTTTGTTTGAATACCCTGGATAGATAATTCTGGGAAAGACCGGTGTGGCAGGCAAGGTCTTCTATGGTGATACGGTCCTTTATATGAGCATAGATGTAATCAATGCACTGCATAACTGGCTTGGAAAGTACGGATAATTTTTTTTGCAGGATCATTTTTCCGGTAAAATCCTTTGCCATAGTGTGGTGAAGGTCTGCAATCTGTCGCAGGGAAGTGCAGGAATCCATTTTTAAAATGTAAAAGTCACTAAGCCGGTAGGCCTGCTCTGCCTCCATTCCTCCGTCAATGCAATATCTGGTAAGCATCGCAGCTGTAACCACAAAGTGGTATTTCAGATTCGTGACAGGGTTTCTGGAAAGGACTCCGGTTCCCTCCAGATTCGTAAAAGAATCTGCATTACAGTTCTGTATGACAGTTTCCATATCTCCGGTTTTTACTGCCGTATAAAAGGAATATTCAACAGAAGGCGGCCTGTGCTTGGATTCAGTTTCGTTTTCTTCAAATTCTGTGTTGTACCAGTCTTTTGATATTGCCATGTAATCCCCTCCAAAACAAAAATGTGTTATTTTTTATATTATGACATGAATCTGATATTTTGTTAAGAGAAATAATATAATGTCAAAAATAAAAATGGTATATTTATTGCACCAAAGAGATACAGCATTAAGAAAATGCTCAAAAAAGGAGGATCTTTTATATGAAGAAGAGAGCAGTATCTATGTTACTTACAGCTGTTATGGCAGTTACCGGTATGGCTGCAACAGCAACCGTAGCACATGCAGAAGGAGAAGAGGGAAAGGTTATTAACATCTATTCCTGGAACGATGAGTTCCGTACACGTCTGGAGGCTATTTATCCAGAAGTTGAGTCCACTTCCAGCGATGGAACTGTTACAACCTTAAAAGACGGAACTGAGATCCATTGGATCATCAACCCAAACCAGGATGGTGTTTACCAGCAGAAGCTTGATGAGGCGCTTCTGAATCAGGCTGATGCATCTGATGATGATAAAGTAGATATTTTCTTAACTGAGACCGATTATGTTTTCAAATATACAGACAAAGATGCAGATGTAGCAATGCCGCTTACAGATCTTGGAATTGACCCGGATACAGATCTTGCAGATCAGTACGATTTCACAAGAACAACTGCTTCTGACTCTGACGGAGTACAGAGAGGTTCTACATGGCAGTGCTGCCCAGGAACCCTGGTATACCGTCGTGATATTGCAAAAGAAGTTTTTGGAACAGATGATCCGGCAGAAGTAGGCGAGAAAGTAAAAGACTGGGATACAATGAAAGAGACTGCTGCTCAACTGAAGGAGAAAGGTTACTACACATTTGCTTCTTATGCAGATACCTTCCGTTTATATGGAAACAGCATCACACAGTCCTGGGTACAGCCTGGTGAGACAACCATTACAGTTGACCAGAAGATTATGGATTGGGTAAATGATTCAAAAGAGTGGCTGGATGCAGGTTTCCTTAACCCGACTGTAAAAGGACAGTGGAACGATGACTGGAACAAAGCTATGGGCTCTCAGTCAAAAGTATTTGCATTTCTGTTCCCGGCATGGGGAATCGACTTTACATTAAGTCCAAACTGGGATGGCGATGCAGGTTCATGGGCAGTTACAAATCCTCCACAGGAATACAATTGGGGCGGTTCTTACATTCATGCAGCAACAGGTACTGATAATCCAGAGCATGCAAAAGACATTATCCTTGCTATGACTGCAGACAAAGACAACCTGTTAAAGATTTCTAAGGATTATTCAGATTTCACAAATACAAAGAGTGGTATGGCAGAGGCTGCTACAGATGATGCAAACTTCTCTTCTGAGTTCCTTGGCGGACAGAATCCATTTACATATTTCGCACCTGTTGCAGAGAACATTAAGATTGCTCCGCTTTCTGCCTATGACCAGGGATGCGTAGAACTGATCCAGAATTCCTTCAGTGATTATTTCCAGGGAAATGTTGACTTTGATAAAGCAAAAGCAAACTTCGAGACTGCTATTAAAGAGCGTTATCCTGAGATCTCTGAGGTTAAATGGCCGGAATAATGTAGATAGTTCTGAGGATTTTGTTTGCAAAAACATCTTGCAGAATACTATTAAAAAAATAATGTCCATGTGACATTTGAAAATTGGTATAAGGAACGTAGAGAGGATCCTGTAACATAGGATTCTCTCCTGTTCTGTAAGATGTGTGTAAAGGAGAACTGTTATGAAGAAAAACAAGAAAAGCATTAATTATGGAAAATGGGGCTACCTGTTTATCCTTCCTTTTTTTATAATCTATTTGATTTTTTCTTTGATTCCATTGGTTGATACGGTCCGTTACAGCTTTTTTGAATATTTCCGTTCTGGAATTAAAGAAATCGGACCCAATTTTATTGGAATGGCAAATTACATCAGTCTGCTGAAATCCGATATGTTTAAATATGGAGCAAACACATTGATTCTGTGGCTGATCGGATTTGTGCCGCAGATTGTGGTTGCGTTAGTTCTGGCAGCCTGGTTTACAGATGCCCGTTTGAAAATAAGAGGAAAACAGTTTTTTAAAGTGGTAATATATCTGCCGAACCTGATTATGGCATCTGCATTTGCACTTTTATTTTTTACTATGTTTTCTACAAACGGACCAATAAATTCTATTCTGATGTCTCTTGGATGGATTAAAGACCCTATTGATTTTATGGGATCTGTAGTTGGAACAAGATCATTAATTGGCTTTATGAACTTCCTTATGTGGTTTGGAAATACAACGATTATGCTGATGGCGGCTGTTATGGGTATCAGTATGGATATTTTTGAGGCTTCTGACCTGGATGGCTGCAATAGTATTCAACGTTTCTATTATATTACATTGCCGCTGATCAGACCGATTCTTGCATATACATTGATCACATCTATAATTGGTGGTCTTCAGATGTTTGATGTACCACAGATCCTGACAAATGGACAGGGTAATCCAGATAGAACGTCTATGACGCTGATCATGTTCCTGAACAGTCATCTGAAGAGTAAGAACTATGGTATGGCTGGTGCATTATCTGTTTACCTGTTTATTATCAGTGGTATTTTATGCTTCATCGTATATCGCATGACCAATGATAATGATCCGGATGGTTCCAAAAAGGCTGCAAAAAAACGTGCTAAGGAAGAAAGGAGAAGATTAAGAAGATGAAGAAGAAAGCAGGAAGCCAATTCAGAACAGTTTTCGCACATATCGTACTGATTCTTCTGTCTTTTATGTGCCTGTTCTTCTTTTACGTATTGATAATTAATGCAACCAGATCTCATGGGGATCTGCAGAAAGGTTTCTCAGCACTTCCAGGAAAATATTTCCTTGAGAATCTGAAAAACGTGGCAAACGACGGAAGCTTTCCAATGTTTCGGGGAATTTTGAACAGTGTGATCGTATCTTCCTGTAGTGCCGCACTTTGTACATATTTTTCATCCCTTACGGCATATGGTCTTTATGCTTATGAGTTTAAGGCAAGAAAGGTTGCTTTTACATTTATCATGGCAATTCTTGTAATGCCAACGCAGGTTACTGCAATGGGATTCCTTCGTCTGGTTACGAAGATGGGATTATATGATTCCCTTCTGCCGCTGATCATTCCCTCCATTGCATCTCCAGCTGTATTTTATTTTATGTACAGTTATCTGCAGTCGTCTCTGCCGCTTTCTCTTGTGGAGGCTGCCAGAATCGATGGTTCCGGAGAATTCCATACCTTTAATCGCATTGTGATTCCAATTATGAAGCCTGCAATTGCAGTTCAGGCGATTTTTACATTTGTTGGTTCCTGGAACAACTACTTTGTACCGGCCCTGATCATCCAGTCCAAGAGTAAAATGACGGTGCCGATTCTGATCGCTACTCTTCGTGGTGCTGATTATATGAATTTTGATATGGGTAAAATTTACATGATGATCACAGTTGCGATCGTGCCGATCATTGTTGTGTACCTGCTTCTTTCCAAGTATATTATTGCAGGTGTTACCCTTGGTGGTGTCAAAGAGTAATGGCGTTTACACAGTTTAAGCACAGTGGGACTTTGAATCCGGAAATATCTGTCTGCGAGAAAAAGCATAGCTCTTTTGCAGAAAAAGCGGCAGAGGAAGGCATTGTTCTATTGAAAAATGAAAATATTCTTCCCATTTCATTATCTGCATCGGTTGCCCTTCTGGGCATCGGTGCGGATAAAACTGTAAAAGGGGGGATTGGTTCCGGAGATGTAAATAACAGGCAGAATATTACCATTTACGAAGGAATGGAAGAATCCGGAATTCGGATCACCAGCAGGGACTGGCTGGATGATTATGAACATCGCTATCAGAAAGCGAGACTTATATGGAAAGAGAAAATTCTTGAAGAAGCAAAGCATGTAAATAATCCTTTTGATGCCTATGCATCCAATCCATTTATCATGCCGGAGGGGCGTCCTGTTTCTGAAATGGATATCCAGGAAGCTGAAATTGTTGTTTATGTAATCAGCCGTATTTCTGGTGAAGGAAAAGATCGTCGTCTTGAAAAAGGTGACTATTATCTTAGTGAACGAGAAGAGAAAGATATTCTTTTTCTAAACAGCAGAAGTGTGCCTATTGTTCTGCTTATAAATGCCGGTGGTCCTGTGGAGCTTACAGATATTCTGGAAAAAGCGCAGTGGATAAAAGGTATCCTCAATATTTCCCAGCTTGGACAGGAGGGGGGACGTGCGGTTGCAAGGATCCTTCTTGGAGAAGCTGTTCCAAGCGGAAAGCTTACAACAACCTGGGCAAAAAAATATGCGGATGTGCCATTTGCAGAGAATTTTAGTTATCTGAATGGAAATCTGGAATTGGAAGAATATAAAGAAGGAATTTATGTGGGCTATCGGTATTTCGATAGTTTTGGTGTAAAGCCACTTTTTCCTTTTGGCTTCGGTCTTTCTTATACAGATTTTAAGATTCAGTTTTGCAGTATTGAAATTGACAAGGATAAGATTGCAGTAAATGTATCTGTAGAGAATATTGGAAATACTTTTGCAGGAAGAGAAGTTGTACAGGTGTATGTATCACTTCCCCGGGGCAGGATAGAGAAAGAATACCATCGCCTGGTTGGATATGCAAAGACAAATGTATTAAAGCCGGGAGAAAAACAGGAGTTAAAGATCCTGTTTGATGGAAAAACTATTGCAAGCTTTTTTGAGGATGCAAATGCCTGGATCGTGGAAACAGGAAAGTATGGTCTCTGGATTGGAAATAATTCAGCCAATCTGAAGCTGGAGGCTTTTATAAATGTGAACCAGGATGTAGTTCTGGAGCAGACGCAGAAACTGGAAGCATTGGTTGAATTATCTGAAAAACTGGAAGCTTCAAAGAATGTAAAGGCTGCAGAAAAGCAGCTGGAGAAAAGTAGAAATGCTGATTTTCCCACCATACAGTTTGAAGCATTGCAGAGAAAACAAAAGGCTGGAAATGTTGACCGAGAGTCTCTGGTCATGGGAAACTCGCTGGAAATTCTGGCAGAAGAGCTGCCTGTAGAAGAATTGATCCCACTTTTATACGGAAATACTGGTGGTATTAGCAGCAATCTTGGAGCAGCAGGGATTAAAGTGCCTGGTTCAGCTGGCGAAACTTCAGAAGCTCTTTATGAAAAATATGGAGTTCCGGTATTGATCATGGCAGACGGACCAGCTGGTATCAGACTGCAAAGAAGTTATGAGGTAAATCGCGAGAATGATTCTGTTTATGGAATCGGTGTTCTTGGTTCTTTGGAAAATGGATTTCTGGTAACAGAAAAGCCTCACCAAAATGCAGATACGTATTATCAGTACTGTACTGCTTTTCCGGTTGGTACAGCTTTGGCGCAGTCCTGGAATCGGCAGCTGTTGAAAGAGTTTGGAGAAATGATAGCTGAGGAAATGGAGAAATTTGGCGTCAATCTCTGGTTGGCACCGGGAATGAATATTCACAGAAATCCCCTGTGCGGACGAAACTTTGAATACTATTCAGAGGACCCGCTGCTTGCAGGAAGTCTGGCCGCAGCAGTTACCAAAGGGGTTCAGAGTAAAGCAGGATGCGGGGTAACGATTAAGCATTTTGCATGCAATAATCAGGAAGATAATCGTATGGGAGTAGATGTTCATCTTTCTGAAAGGGCCCTTCGTGAGATTTATTGTCGTGGATTTGAGATTGCCATAAAGGAGAGTAAACCTGCGGCAATTATGTCCTCCTATAATCTGGTAAATGGGGTACATGCCGCAAACAGCAAGGATCTGTGTACCAGAATTGTGCGTGATGAGTGGGGATTTGAGGGCGTGATCATGTCGGACTGGAATACTACGGAACCCGAGGACGGAAGTATTCCATGGAAGTGCACAGCTGCCGGAAATGATATTATCATGCCAGGAAGTGAGAATGATCATAAAAGTATTCTGGATGGTTACAGAAGTGGGAAGCTTTCAGAAGAAGAAATTCGTATCTGTGCCAGAAGGGTATTGAAACTAATTGATAAACTGCGAAGCAGTTATTTGGTTATGAGCAAGTAGTGAAGCGGATTGCGAATATTCGCTTGACTAAAAGGACTGAGCAAGGTATGCGTATGTGTACTTTGCTCTTATTTTTTTTCATTTTTATAGAAATTATAAAGAGAGATGTGGTAGTATGGAAAATACCAGCGATACAAAAAGAAAATCTGGAATGGAGCTTGAGGTGAAAGATGGTGCTTTGCTGTGGCAGAGTATAGAAATAGACGAAAGTAAGAAGAGCGTATAAAAGCAGTGGAAAATGGAAGGAGAGTCTAAATGGATGAGCGAAGCAAACGGGCGCAGATGGAGCGGAAGAGGAGAATTCGTAGAAAGAAACAGAGACGTCGGGTTTTGATTAGTGCGCTGGTGGAAGTTTTGATTCTGGCAGTGTTGGCTTTGGCGTTTTGTTGGGATAGAGGACTTAGTGCTAAAGTGTCGGGAGTGCTCGGGATTTTCGACAGACCGCCTGCGACGGAACTGGATGTGTCGGGAGTGAACAGCTCAAATGTGCTTTTAATGGATGTAAAAAGCGGAAAGGTCATTGGAAATCTAAATGGGGAAGAGCGGATTTATCCGGCATCCATGACGAAGATCATGACTGCAATTGTGGCGCTGGAAGCATTTTCAGATCTGGATCATGAGATTACTTTAAGTGAGAATATTTTTTATGCTCTGGATGGACAGGATGCCACACAGGCAGGCTTTCAGCCAGGGGAGAGCGTGAGAGTGCGTGATCTGGTCTACGGCGTAATGCTGCCTTCCGGAGCAGAATGTTGTCTGGCTTTGGCAGATGAAGCATCCGGCTCAGAAGAAGCATTTGTGGAAAAGATGAATAAGAAGGCCAAGTCCATTGGGATGAAGGATACCCATTTTATGGATTGTACGGGATTACATGATCCAGAGCATTATAGTACAGCATATGATATTGCGCTGCTACTTAAGTATGCGTTACATAATGATACTTTCCGTGAAGTGGCAGAAAGCCATTTCCATTCTACGCCAGCTACCAATGTACATCCGGATGGAATTACCTATTACAGTACCATGTTTAAAAATATGTCGGATACATCGGTAACCGGCGGGGAAATTCTAGGTGGCAAAACCGGGTATACCTCTGAGGCAGGGCATTGTCTGGCAAGCTTTGCACAGATATATGACAGGGAGTACATTCTGGTAACGGCAGGCGCCGCGGCGGACGCTACGGGAGTGCCGCACATTCTGGACGCGAAAACAATTTATAACCGACTGGGCGAAGCGGTGGCACAGAAATAAGAAATGACAAATCCAGTGAGGAAGTGAATGCTCTTTTTCTATGCTGTGTTTCGAGTCAGGCTGGTGTTATTTCGCCATTTGCAGGATTGCCACAATATCTTCTTTCGTCAACGGCTGGAAGAAGCCAATGTGTCCGTTTCTGCCGAAAACGCATTTCTCAGCCATTTCCTCGATTTGGGCATCGGTTGGATAAATGCCAAGTTCAGTGAGGGTGGTTGGCATGTCTATAGAGTGGCACCAGGTCTCCCAGGCAGTGATGGATGCGAGAACAGTATCCGTAATATCAGAATCGCTGGTCTGGGAAGCATCAATTCCGAAAACCTTCTCACCAAACAGTGCAAATCTTCCCGGATTTGTCTTATACACATATCTCGCCCAGCTTCCCCAGACAGATGCAAGTCCGGCTCCGTGAGCTACATCAAACATACCGCCGAGTTCATGCTCAATCTTATGTGTGGCGAAATCAGATACCCTTCCGGCACCGGTCAGACCGTTATGGGAAAGGCTTCCGGCCCACATGAGAGTAGCCCGGGCGTCATAGTTCTCAGGGTCTTTTACAGCAACCTGGGCGGCATCACGAACGGAAATCATCAGTCCCTCTGCAATCCGGTCAGTAAGGATGGTATCTGTGTCTGTAGGGGTAAAATAACGCTCCATAGTGTGCATCATAATATCAGCTGCGCCGCTGGCTGTCTGGTAAGCGGGAAGACTATAGGTAAGTTTGGGGTTCATAATAGCAAATTTAGGGCGGGAGCAGTCGTGCCCGTAGGAACGTTTCATCATACCATCTTCAATGGTGAGAACCATAGAAGAAGACATTTCAGAGCCTGCGGCAGCGATTGTAAGAATAACGCCAATGGGCAGGTTTTTATCTGTTTTAACACGACCGTAAAGCAGATCTTCCATTTCAAAATCATTGGCGATTCCGTAACCGATTCCCTTTGCTGTATCAATTACGCTGCCGCCTCCAATTGGCAGAAGGAAGTCAACACCTTCCGACCGTCCAATGCGGATCCCTTCTTTTACCAGGGAAAGGCGAGGATTGGGAACCACGCCACTAAAGTCTATATAGGAAAGTCCGGCTCCATTCAGGCTCTGATGTACACGTTCCAATAGTCCTGATGATTCAACATGTCCTCCTTTTTTTCCATAAATGATCATAACTTTATGCCCACCAAATGCGGCAACCTGTTTGCCAGCCTCGTTTTCCCGGTCTGCACCGAAAAGAACTCTGGTAGGAGTGTAAAAATCAAAATTTATCATGGGAAATGCCTCCGTAAAATATGAAAATAAATTTGCGATTCTTTGCAAAAAGTGTTCTGTGAGCGGTCTTATGCATCTGACATCATTATATATGCTGGAAATGTAAATGACCAGAGCGGATTTTGTAATTTTATGGGATAATTTTTCGAACGATAAAACTTTACTTTTAAGCTGTGATTTTGTAAGGTATGGTTATAGAGGAAAAACAGAAAAACGGTGCACAGTTATTCTTTACTTCCAATATAGAAAACTATATAATAAAAGGAGAACTGATGGATGAAAGATCTAAAGGATTTGAACCTGCTGGACCGTTTTCTGTTTGCTGAGGCGATGGAAGATCCGCAGAATATGCGGGATGTATTGGAAATTATTCTTGGAAAAGATGTAGTTTTGAAGCACCTACCCCAGACAGAAAAAGAAGCACGGATTTCACCAGCGTATCGTTTTGCTAAAGTGGATGTGTGGGCAAAGGATACAGATGAAGTTGTATATGATACAGAGGTACAGGGGACGAATACGAAGAATCTTCCCAAAAGAAGCAGATATTACGAAAGTATTATTGATGCGAAATTATTAAAACCCGGTGAACGTGATTTTAACAAAATGAATGATATTTATATTATTCTGATAGCTCCGTTTGATTTGTTTGGGAAGAGAAAATATATGTATACATTTGAGATGACCTGTAAAGAGGATCCATCTGTATCGCTTGAGGATGGCGCTACCCGCATTTTTCTGAATACCCATGGGGAAAATCCAGATGAAGTAAGTCCGGAGCTGGTAGAATTGCTTCATTATATTGAACATACCACTCAGGACATGGCAGATGGCTGTAAAAGCGAAAGAATACATAAGATGCAGAAGCGTATATGCAGTATCAAATCCAGTGAGGAAGTGAGTGTGAGATATATGCAGAGATGGGAAGAAATGGAAATGGAAAAAGAGGCGGCACGTGAATTAGGACTCGCAGAGGGCAGAACCCAGGGACTTACTGAGGGCAGAACCCAGGGTCTTGCGGAGGGAAGAGCGGAGGGAAGAGCGGAGGGAAGAGCAGAGGGAAGAAGTTCTATGGCACGATTGATAGATAAATTATTAGAAGAAAATCGCATAGAAGATTGTAAAAGAATAGCAAAAGACCCAGAATTTTGTCAACATCTGATGGAAGAATTTGGAATAGAGTAAAAAATAAAAGTGGAACATTCTTTAAAATTAATAAACAGAATGTTCCACTTTTCCTGTATCGTTATATGTTAGCTAGAGAATATCTGGCTTTTATCGATTTCCCTGGAAAGCAGCTTCTTATAACTGCAATCCATCCCGATTGCTCCAAGTGGTGCAGTGATCAGAATTCCCAGTACAGCCACAGAAAGCACGATCTGCCCGCAGGAAAGTCCCATAGCCATTGGAACAGACCCAATCGCTGCCTGTACGGTTGCTTTCGGAAGGTAGGCAATGGAACAGAACAGTCTTTCCCGCCATGTTAGGTTTGTTCCGGTAACACAAAGAGAAACGCCCAGGGTACGGATCAGAAGTGCTGCAAAGATCATGGCCAGGGCAGCAGGACCGGCTTTTAAGGTATAGCGGATATCTACAGAAGCACCTACAAGTACAAAAAGCAGGACTTCAGCAGCCAGCCATAGTTTCCCGAATTTCTGGGAAAGGCGGGCAGAAACGGAGGCGGTGCATTTTAGCTTCAAAACACAAGCCATGCTTATCACAGCCAGAAGTCCGGAGACGGAAACCACAGGCTTCAGCCATGTCTCAATGGACATAAGCAGGAAAGCCACGCCCATTACTACGATCACTTTCATGCTGTTTCGCACCATATGACTGTGCGCATAAGCAGTTTCGAAAAACAAGGAAAGAAGATAACCAGCCACACTTCCAAGTGCAATACCCAGGATAATGGAAACCGGAATGTTGATAAAATCTTTCAAATGTGCGCTGCCGCCCTGTGCCATAGTAGAAAATGTGGAAAACAGCACGATCACATAAATATCATCACAGGAAGCGCCTGCCAGGATCATCTGGGGAATGCTTTTGGCTGTGCCGTATTTTTCATCCATCAACTGTACCATTCTTGGGACAACTACAGCCGGGGATACCGCACCCATTACAGCGCCCATCACAGCCGCTTCCAGTCTGGTAATTCCCAGAAAATACGGTGCCAGCAAAAAGTAAGCCAGGATTTCGAAAGTTGCAGGAATGCAGGCCATCATGATGGCAGGACGTCCCACTTTCTTCAGATCGGCAAGATTCAGGGAAAGTCCCGCTTTCAGCAGGATAATGATCAACGCGATCTGCCGCAGCTCCGATGAGATGGACAGAATCGACGGATCCAATACGTTCAGCACATAAGGTCCCAGTAAAATACCGGTGATCAGCATACCGATAATACGCGGTAGTTTCAGTATCTGGCAAATAGCAGCCAGGGAAAGTCCCACAAGAAAAATAAAAGCCAGAGATGTTAACATTGTTATAAATTCCTCCTTTTTACGCAGAAAAGCTGATGCTTCCTGCGACAATTGTTATCACAGAAGTCATCAGCTTAATAAGCGGTTCGGGATGATCCCGGGGAGACATTCATTCCCATTTGTTTCTGGTGGTATAATAGCACATTATAAAAGTGGTGGCAAGAAGAAATTATAAATCAAATAACAACTTCTGCTGTGCACGTTACTGCTCACTCTGTGACCAGTAACCGCTCCGCGATGCACAGAAAGACGAACCTTCTTGTGACAAGCACAAGAAGTAGCGTTTGCTGCGCAAACTTAATTCTCGGGTTTTGTGCCATTCCACAAAGCTTCAGCAGTTCCTGGGTTTCGTCAACCGTCGCTTCAAGCCCATAACACAGGCACAGCAGACGATTCCGCGATGGATTACGGCGGCCTGCGAAAATCTGATGGAGATATATTTCGCTCATACCGGCCTGTTTGGCAAGCGCTGCCTTAGAGATATGTTTCTTCTCGAACAGACGGTTTAATAATTCTGCCACACTCTTATTTTCAAATTGCTCCTGGTTCTGGGACAGAAACTGGCTCAGATCCGGGGAATCCATAAGCTCCTGCTGTAAACCATCTGTATTTTTCTTTTTCATATTCGCGCCTTTACAATAATTTGTCAATAAGTTAAAATAATTTTAACAATACAATCAAATAAAACTATACTATAAAAAATTCTGAAAAACAATATGCAGTCAGCATAGTGGTTGTTACCCTCTGGCAGTGTTCCATAGCTGTGGGAGTGCCATTGGCGAGGAACAGCTGATTCTCATAGCGTGCAGGTGATATGTCCATTTGGGGAATGATAGTTGGTGATAAGGAGAAATATGGAAATTTATGACAGTCTTTTAGGCGCAGTTTGTGACGAATATGACAGGGTCACATTGATCAAAAAAAGCGAGCGGGGCGAAGTAACCTTGATACGCCACAGGGCAAGCGGAAACCGCTATATTTTCAGACATTTTTCCGGCAGCAGTGAAGTGTACCGGAAGCTTCTTACGGTATCCTGTCCCAATCTGCCCCAGATCATGGAGGTGGGGGAAAAGGAGGGAAAAACAGCTCTTCTGGAAGAATATGTGCAAGGTGATACGCTGGGGGAGATTTTACAGGGCGGACTTTTGACAGCGGCACAGGCAAAGCAGATCACCCGCCAGCTGTGCATGGCTTTGTGGGTGCTTCATTCCCTGGGAGTTGTACATAGAGATGTAAAGCCAGATAATGTGATCATACGTGGAACCGAAGCGGTTCTTATCGATTTTGATGCTTCCAGAATTTATAAAAATGAAAACAGAGAAGATACACAGATTCTTGGAACCACAGGCTTTGCAGCACCGGAACAGTATGGGCTCTCCCAGTCTGATGGGCGTGCGGATATTTATGCACTGGGAGTTCTGCTGAACATTATGCTGACTGGGGAACATCCCTCCAGGAAGCTTGCCAGCGGAAGAATGGGCAGGATCGTCCAGCGTTGTACCATGGTAAATCCGGAGAAAAGATACAAGAATATCCTTCATCTGATGGAGGTTTTGTAAAGCATAAAAAGCTTATGGTCTCTGGAAAAAAGCCTGTAAATTTATAATACAAGATGGATAATTACTTACTAGAGTGTGTTTGAAAAATCATTCCCGCAATCTGCACGCCCCACTTTGCGGGAGATTTCACCGGAATTCGGTTGCCGTAGCCCGCTACGGCGCCCTCATCCGAGCGAAATCTCCCACAAATTGTGACGCACATTTTGCAGAAAGCCTTTTTCAAACACGCTCTAGCTGTAAGGTATGTTAACCATAAATATATCGTAATAGGAGAAAAATATGAGTAAAAAATGTATAAAATGCGGACAGCCTCTTTCGGACAACGCTTCTTTTTGTCCTCACTGTACAGCAGTCCAGAAGGAAAAACAGGAGATAAAAGCACCGAAACGATGGAGAAAGGCGGCTTTTGGAGCAGCTGCTGTGGTAGTGCTTCTGGCAGCTGTTGGAGCAGCTTTTTCCCTGCATCACCGTCCGAAGTCCTATGAGGGAGGGGCGCAGGTGGTTTATAAAGACAAAGGAAAATCTTATAAACTGCTGTTGAATTTTTCCGAAGATGATGGAGTAACAGGACATGCCCAGGGTGAACGTACTGATACATTGGCACAGGGAATGGAGAGTGCCCTTCCATGTCAGCTGTATGTTCTGGATCAGGAGACTGGAGAACTGGCGTGGGAAGAATTTACAGAAAAGGTAGTTTCCTGTAAGGTGGATACAAAACCTGGAGAAAATTCCCGGAAGGTAGATTATGTAGAACCGGTTCATAACGAGAGTTTTCCAAATGCAGCATATGTTTCTGATATTATTTATACCTCAGACAGCGGTACTAACGATATCTTGTGGAATCTGACGATGAAAAACGGAGATACGATTTCTCTTAGCACACGGCTTACCATTGAAAAGCAGGCAGCAGTTACCTATTTTTCAGAGGATACGCCTATGGAGACCACAGAGGAACTGAATGCATTGCTGGCTTCCATTGAGGAAGAGGTGTCATCGGAAATTCCGGTTTACCTTCATCTTCCGGCAGTAACTTATGATGGTGATATTGTTTTTGGAAATCATGTGTGGGGAATTTATGGCAGCTCAGACGGAGATGACGTGACTACTTTCACAGGAACCGTCAGCTTGCGCGGATTGAATGGAAATTACGCGGAAATGTCAGGAATCCAGTTTAAAGGGAATTCTGGAATTGGGGTGAACGCGTATTGTCTTACTTTACTTTCCAAATGCAGTTTTAATGGTTGGGATACGGCTGCAATTGCCAATAATGAAGCCTGGGTAAATGCAATGGACTGTACTTTTACCAATAATAAAATTGCACTGAAGTTTAACAGCAGCATGGCTTATGGTACAGCGCCCAACTATCTGAATAATACATTTACCGGAAATGGAACGGCGGTCTGCATTGAGAATCTACCTGGGAATGAAGTCCTTGATTTCGCGGGAAGTACTTTCTCAGAAAATGATGTGGACATTGATAATAAAGCAGAGCATTCGGTGGATACGGCGAAGGCAAATTTTGAGACTGCTTCGGAGTAATGCTCTGTGAGGGCTTTTTTATATAGCGTTCAAGTAATATTTTAATAAGAGTTTTAGGGTTACAGATTAATCATTTTGCGGTCTGTAACTCTTTTTATATCACGGCACAATGGCAGATGCCGCCGAGACTCCCTGCTGCAGTAGCAGAATCCTGCAAAGTATGATTTCTGTGCATCGCGAAGCGTGTTGCTGTGAAGGTCGTGAACAGTAATAATTTCTTCTTGTACTATGCTTTCAGGTAATTGCTTTCCTTCCTCCTATTATTATATGATAACTTATCAGTCTCAAATAAAATTACAAAAAATGGGGGTCAAAGGATGAAGAAAAGAACATTAGCGCTGGCGTTGGCATTGGGGTGTGTATTTATGTCTCCAACGCTTTCCTATGGGGAAGAGAATGCAGAGGTAGTTTCAGAAATAGAAGAGGATTCCAGTACGGATGAAGGAAACAATAACTCCTGGGGAAAAGTTGCGGTAGTAGATGACTTCGGGGATGCAACGGGGCAATCTGTTATAAGTACGGTTGTTTCCGGAACCTTTAGCAACACGGCAACAACCGGTAGTGATCTGCTTGTCACAGCATATATTAATTTTGATGAATTTGATTATTGTTATGATTTATCTTTTAAACTTTTAGAGTATAAGGATACCCCTGCTACTTATTTTTCTTCTGATTCTAAAGAATTGAAAATAAAAGTTGGAAGTATAAATACTGTATATGAATATGGTTTGCTAGGTGAGGAACCCAATGGCAATGTTTATGTCAGCGGATCTTCAGGAGAAGATATTGTGAAATGTTTATATGAAGGAAATGATATACGTTGTGTACTGAATCTTGGTTCATCTAAATATAGCTTTGCATTGGAAGCAGGCAATATCGCAGAGCTAATTGATGAAGGCGGATATGGTGCGCCGTTAGATGAGGAAGGCAGGAAGGAAAGAAAAAGTAAACATGAAATAGAAGAAGCGCAGGAAAGCAGCAGGAAAAAACAGGAAGCAGAGCTTGCACAGGCGGAGAAGGTTATAAAACCCAAAGATGATTTTATTGCTGCATATGTGAATCATACAGATGCGGATAATGACTATGAAAGTGGATTTTATTACTTCAAAGCTCATGCAGACGAGTTTGAGACTTTAACAGAAGAGGAATTATCCTCCATTTTTCCATGCAGATTCCGGTATTATACTGTTAATTGGGCAATTGGCGGAACCACTGGTGCCGGAGACCTTTATGAATATGACGCAGATGGTAATACAAAACAGCTTGGAAGCTTTGGAACAGATGACAGCTATCGCACAAGAGAAGAAATAAATCCCAACTGGCCTGAGATTAATGGAAGCTGGCGAATCGAAGATGGAAAACTGATCCGAACAATTACATCTGGAAATCAGGAAAAACGTTATATTGTGAAATCATTAGACCGTGACGGCTATTATTTATTATGCTTTGAAAGTGCAACCGGCGAGGTGAATGCGGTTATGATGATTGTTTTATATGATGAGAACAATATGCCGTTGTATGAATTTACAGAAAATTAAGTAAAAAATAGAGAGAAAAGCTATGCTGGGAGGGGCTGTGGTCCGCACAAATTAAACGAAAAGGGAGAGACACATTTTGAGAGTTTTTAAGAGTGAAAAATGGGTTAGGGACACCTGATTTACATATTAAAAATGACGGAAGTCTGCCCAAAAAGGGAATCACGAAAGTGATTCCCTTTTATAAAAAGCTTTATTTTATGCGATTCCCCGGTAAAAATTATTCTCCAAAGTATCTCTTAAGAAGACCTGCGAATGCTTTGCCGTGTCTTGCCTCATCTCTTGCCATCTCATGAACTGTATCATGGATTGCGTCAAGGTTAGCTGCTTTAGCACGTTTCGCAAGATCAGTCTTACCAGCTGTAGCGCCGTTCTCAGCTGCTACACGCATCTCAAGGTTCTTCTTGGTGCTGTCTGTAACAACTTCACCTAATAACTCAGCGAATTTAGCTGCGTGCTCTGCTTCTTCATAAGCAGCTTTCTCATAATACATACCAACTTCCGGATATCCTTCTCTGTGAGCAACACGTGCCATAGCAAGATACATACCAACCTCAGAGCACTCGCCCTCGAAGTTTGCTCTTAAATCAGCAAGGATGTCTTCGCTGACACCTTTAGCAACGCCTACAACATGCTCAGCTGCCCATGCCATTTCATCATCCTGTTTCGTAAATTTCTCAGCCGGAGCCTTGCAGATTGGACATACTTCCGGAGCTGTGTCACCTTCATGAACATAACCACATACACTACATACCCATTTAGCCATAATTAAATTCTCCTTTTCTTATATAAAATTTATTTAATTTTTAATAATAGTAATCATTACTGTTTTATGGTAACATATTGCTTCTTGATTGTCAAGAGTTATTGAAACTTTTTTTCTAACAGGATTGAATGTTCACTTAAAGTTTGGTGCTGTGGCCATTGCTTATCGAGCTGCTGTAATTCCCTGCAGAATAGCTATGACCAGAAAATGAAAAATTTATTCAACTGATTAGTGAGACTCTTCCTTTAGGCATTCCTTGCAGATTCCGAAAAATCTTGCTTTATAATCGGAAATCTGACCATCCTTAAAGTCAGCTGCAATACTCTCAAGGCTTTTATCAATATGTTCGCTGAATACGTCCATCACTCTGCCGCAGCGGGTGCACATAAAGTGACAATGGGGAGCGGTGCGGGCATCGAATCGGTCTGCTCCGCCAAAGCTGGAAAGCTTCTGTATTTCACCCAGATCAGCGAGAAGAGAGAGGTTTCGGTATACAGTTCCAAGGCTGATGTTTGGATAAATCTGCTTCATATTCTCATAAACAAAATCAGCGGTGGGATGGTCGGTTCTGCCAGTAAGAAACTCCTTAATAGATTCTCTCTGACGGCTGTATTTCAATGTGGCCATCTGTTTCCTCCTTTCTCTCAATAATAGTAATTGTTACTGATATTAATATACAAAATAATTGCAAATTTGTCAATAGTAATTTGACTAAATTTATAAATATAATTGATATGCAGAATGCTCCTTATAGAGTACTGTATCCGCGGTATCTATGGTTGGGAAATTGATGAAAGCCTTTCTGCCGAAGGTACTGATCATAGTAGATTCCCTCTGTTGCACAGGGGTGCCGCCAGAGAGTCATGAGCGGGCACTGGAGGCAATGAAGGGCTGTCAGATTGAGGTTAACGCCTCGAGGGTAAGCGCGTAACTGCTTCGCCGCGAAGCGTTTTATATGGTTACTTGACAGAAGTCTTATAAGAAATAGGGCTTTTGATTAGTATGTCAAACAAAATTCAAAATTGAAATGCAGAAGGTGCAACAGGCGGCTGGTCATCTGCATGCAAATCGGAGAAATACAGCTGATAGTTGCAAAGATGCGCCAACATCGCTTCACGGGCTTTGACCGGATCACCAGCTTCAATGGCAGCAAGAATGCTTTTATGGAAATTGACTGCATTTTTTGTATTGTTTATAATACGTTGCTTGTTTTGTTCAAAGCGTGTTTCAGATAATACAAAAGTTTCCACAGAAGCCATGCTAGCCAGGAAGAGATCGTTATGACCAGCTTTAGCTATTTCATAGTGAAATAGGTAATCATAGTGTAAACGCTCTTTGGGATTGTGCTCATTCTCGGCCATTTTCTCAATAGATTCTTTCATGTTCTGAATATTTTCTTTTGTAGCGCGTTTCGCTGCGAATTCCACAATTCCCCCTTCGACCACAATACGGTGCTCTAGCATCTCCTTATCATTAGCCAGACGCAGTGCGAGAGAAAGGGGCATTTTTTTCAAAAGAGTTTCACGGTCGTTTACAAAGGTCCCACGCTTGGTACGCGTAACAAAGCCATTCTGTTCTAAAATCTTATAGGCTTCTCTTAGAGAGTTGCGGCCGATGCCAAGCTGCTTGCACAGTTCCAGTTCATTAGGAAAAACATAATTATCTACATAATCTCCAGCATAAATTTTCGCTGCAAGAATACTGGCAAGCTCATCGGAAATAGATTGGGTAGATGCAAGTCGCTGGTTCGCAAATTCAGTTAAAGTATCCATATATAATTTAGACTCCGTTTCTTGTTTTATAAATTATTGATTAGATTATAACATTGCGGAGAATAATTGTAAAGAAAAGATGTAGGACAAGAGATGATAAAATAAAATATTATAATTGTGCAATATAAATAAAACAATTAAATGTAAAATGTCAAAAACAGAGAAACACATTTGAAACGTATATGGAATATTGACAAATCGTATAAAGTAGATTAATATTCAAATTACAAGATGTAGGACAAGTGACAACGAACAACACGCGATTAAAAGGAGGAAAAAAATGAAAAAAGCTGAACTGAAAAAGAGAGTTATGTCATTGTTACTTGCTGGATGTTTAATTCCAGCTATGGGTGTGGCTCCCGTAAAGGCCGATGATCTGCCGAGTAAAACCCTTTCCTTAATAATGTCTACACCACCGATTTTGTACGATCCAATTAATGTTACCCAGGGACCAATTGGTGAGAGAACTGTTTTTGAGGCTGTTCTGGAACCGTTGATCATCAGTGATGGAATGGGAAATTATTATCCATGGTTGGCAAAGTCCTATGAATATAATGAGGACGCAACAGAATGGACTTTCCACATCAGAGAAGGAGTTACTTTCTCAAATGGCGAAGAAATGAATGCAGACGATGTAGTAGCCACATTTGAAAGAATTCTTGATTATGACAACAACGATAAAGATCCTACAATTAAGACCAGAATCAACAATGTATGGCCAGATCATTTACTCCAGTCTGTAGAGAAGGTTGATGATTACACTGTAAAGGTTGATTTAGGCTACACATATGCGAATTCCCTGATTTCCTTTACAGATGTAGCAATTATTCCAGATGAGGCTTATGCAGAGCGTGGTGATGATTTATGGCTGGATCAGACAGAAAATGGATATTTCGGAACAGGTCCATGGATTCTTACAGAACATATCAATAATCAGAGCGCAACCTTCAAAAAGAATCCGAATTATTGGAATAAAAACTATGATTCCTATTACGATACACTTCAGATTACCTTTGTAACTGAGCAGACAACAGCAATTGCAGCCTGCATTAGTGGAAGTGCACAGGGTTACATTCCGTCTGGTGGAATCAAGCCAGATCTTCTTCCGCAGTTTGATAGTGTGACGGATACATTTGATGTAATTGATACAGAACAAAAATCTTTCTTCTATTTGCAGTTTGAGTGTGGAGAAGGAAGCGTATTTGCAGATGAGCGAATGAGAGAGGCTTTCTGGTCATCTATCAACTTTGATGATATTGCTCAGTATGTATTAGGTGGCGGTACTACTATGACACAGTTTATCCCAGACGGATTTGAGGGATATGATGAGAGCCTTCCTGCTTATGAATACAATCCGGAAAGAGCAGCTGAGTTACTTCAGGAATGCGGATATGATGGAAGTGAAATTGATATCTACAGCTCCATTACCACTTATATGTCCGAAGATCAGCTTCTTGCAATCGCTGATTATGCAAACTCTGTTGGTTTTAATTGTGTTGTACACATTCTTGAGAATGCAGATCTTGACCAGTATCGTAAGAGTGGAACCTATGACATTTTCATGGCACCTGCAAACTTTGCCGATGCGTCTCCAATATTAAACCTGATGTCCCGTATTTACAGCGACCAGGATTGTCATAATCTGAAAGATGATGAGCTTATGGAAGATATTCGTCTTGCATCTGTTACTGTTGACAAAGAAGAGAGAGAGGATTATCTCCACAAAGCAATGGCACGTATGAGAGAACTTTGGGGACCACAGATTGGCATGTATTATGCAACTCAGCATGCAGCTCTGAATTATGGAATTACTGGTGTTGAGTTTGCTGTAGGAAGCCAGATTTATCTGCAGTTTGTTGACTATAATGTAGATGATCCAACCAGCACAGATCACGGTGTTGACTGGGAAAAACTGACACAGGGACTTTAACTTTATGCGAGCAGGAGATAATTTCTCCTGCTACTGAAAAGGAGAGATAAAAGTGCTTCATTATATTATAAAAAGATTAGGACAGACGTTAATTGTTATTTTTGTAGTAACAATACTTGCATTTGGACTTGTACGTCTCGCTCCAGGAAATCCGGCAGAGTTAATGCTTCCAGAGACCGCAAGCGAAGCGGAAGTAAAAGCCATGGAAGAAAAGCTGGGACTCAATAAGCCTTTGTATGAGCAGTACTGGATGTATATTTCCGGAATGTTGAAAGGTGATTTTGGAACATCTTTCACCTATAATATGCCAGTTCTTGACTTGATAAAATCAAGAATCGGATGTACGTTGAAGCTTACACTTTGCATTACACTTTTTGCAGTTATTCTCTGTGTTCCTCTTGGAATCATAGCCGGATCCAACAGAGGGAAGCCAGCTGATTTCTTTGCCATGCTTTTCGCACTGGTAGGACAGTCTATGTCACCTGTATGGCTGGCAGTTTTACTGGTATATATATTTTCTGTAAAATTACAATTATTGCCAGCAATTGGTTCGGAAGGTGTAATTGCGTATATTCTCCCTGCAATTACACTGGGATTTCCTATGGCGGCTGAAATTACCCGAGTAGGCCGCTCAGGAATGATCGATGCGCTAGGCGAGGACTATATTACTGCTACTTATGCACGTGGTGTAAAGAGAAGGGTTGTAAACTGGAAATACGCATTTCGTAATGCTGTCTGCCCGGTTATTACCCTGATTGCCATTGGTATGTCCGGTTATCTTGCAGGATCTGTAGTTGTAGAAACTATTTTTGCCCTGCCAGGTATTGGTCAGCTGATGAACAACGCGCTTAGCAATCGAGATTATCCTATTGTGCAGACAGTTCTGGTGTTTATGGCGGTTGTATTTGCACTGATGAACTTGCTGGTAGATATTGTCAACTCATTTGTTGACCCTCGAATTTCACTTGAAGATTAAGCAAGGAGAACGGCCATGAATGGAAAAATTATTTTAAATCGAATGCGGAAAAATCCGTTTTTTATGGTTGGTACCATTACCAGTATTTTTATTCTCGTAGTTGTTTTACTCACTCCGGTACTTGCTCAATATGATCCAATCAAAAACTCCCTGCCGGAAAAGTTTTTACCGCCTGAATATTTTGCACATGGTCTTCAGGGACATGTTTTTGGAACAGACCAAATGGGACGAGACATATTTTCAAGAATGCTGTATGGTGCCAGAACTACATTTATTATTGCTTTTGCAGCGGCTGCAATTACTATTACAGTAGGTGTGGTGCTGGGACTGCTTTCCGGTTTCTTTGGAGGAATCGTAGATACCATTATTATGCGTGCCTGTGATGTAATCAGTGCAGTACCTACGCTGATCCTTGGTATTGTTGTACTTTCCTTATTTGGTTCCAATATGGTGAACCTGATCTTTGTACTTGGTTTTACCAGATGGGTTCGAATCTGTAAGGTTACGCGAAATAATGTACGTGTTGCTGCGAAAATGGATTTCGTAAATGCGTCCCGCATTCTGGGAGCAAAAAGCAACCATATTATTTTCCGTCAGATTTTCCCAAATGTAACAACAAACATTATCATTCAGGGAAGCCAGCAGATTGGAAGTTTGATTCTGGCACAGGCAACCTTCGCATTCCTGGGACTTGGAGTTTTGCCTCCAGCACCTTCATGGGGACATATGATTGCATCAGGAAGAAACTATCTTACTGTTTATCCGTGGATGGCACTTGTACCAGGTATTGCGCTTATGATAACAGCAGTAGCATTTAATTTCCTGGGCGATGGATTGCGAGATGTACTGGATCCTAAGAGAACAGTAGTCTGACAGGAGGCAGCAATGAAAAAAAGCGAAAATGTGACAACAAAACAGAATCAGGATAACAACGAAGTAATACTTGAAATAAATGACCTGAATGTAGAATATAAATCCGAGCGTGCCACAGCAAAGGCTTTAAACGGAGTTTCCTTTAAACTTTGCAAAGGGGAATCCCTTGGTCTTGTAGGAGAGTCCGGAGCAGGAAAAACTACTACAGCACTTTCTATCCTGAACCTTTTGCCAGAGAGTGCAGCCAAGGTTACAGGTGGAGATATTAAGTTCCACGGGAAGTCTGTATTTTCTATGAAAAAAAGTGAGCTGGAGGATATGCGAGGCGGAAAAATTGCTATGGTTTTTCAGAATCCATTGACAGCATTAAATCCGGTTTTTACAGTTGGAGAACAAATCTCTGTTGTTTCCAGATTACATAAGCATATGTCAAAGAAGGAAGCACTTACAGATGCTCGGCTTATGTTGGAATTGGTTGGAATCCACGGCTCTCGTGTAAAAGATTATCCAAACCAGTTTAGTGGTGGTATGAGACAGAGAGTTGGTATTGCAGCTGCGCTGATTTCAAATCCAGAGGTTTTGATTGCGGATGAGCCAACAACAGCATTGGATGTTACAATTCAGGCTCAGATTTTGGAATTGATGAAAAAACTCCGTACAGAATATTCCACAGCAACGATTATGATCACACACAACCTTGGAATTGTTGCAGAGTTATGTCAGAAAGTTGCAGTTATGTATGGTGGAAGGATTATCGAGTACGGAACTGTGAAGGAAGTTTTTTCCGATCCCAAGCATCCGTATACACAGGGACTTCTTGGTGCTCTTCCTTCCACAGAAGGTGAGAGAAAAGAGCGTCTTACGGCAATTCCCGGACTTGTTGCGAATGCACAGGACCTTCCTTCTGGATGTACGTTCCATCCAAGATGCAGTCATTGCAGGGGAAATTGTAAAGATAGAATTCCTGGTATGATTCAAATAAACGAAAACCATATGGTTGCCTGTTGGTTGTATGCGGAGGGTGCTCATGAATAAAACAGAAAATACAAATGTACAGCCGCTGGTGGAGGCAAAGAGTCTGAAAAAGCATTTTCAGATTAAAAAAGCCGGTACACTCCATGCCGTTGACGGGGTAAGCTTCAAGATTATGCCCGGTGAAACACTGGCGTTGGTTGGCGAGAGTGGATGTGGAAAAAGTACAGTAGGAAACCTGGTAATGAGACTTCTTGATCCTACTGACGGAGAATTGTTATTTAATGGAAAGAATATTTATGATGCGAAGGGTGCAGAGTCTCTGGAACTGTGTAAAAAAATGCAGATGATTTTTCAGGATCCCTTTTCTTCCCTGAATCCTAGAAAGACGGTTGCCAAGATCCTGGCAGAGCCTTATGAGATTCATAAAATGGGAAATGCAGAGGAGATAAGGAAAAAGGTGGAGGCACTTTGCGACAGAGTAGAATTTTCCAAGAGCCTTCTGGATCATTATCCGCATGAACTGGATGGCGGTATGCGTCAGGTTGTGGGAATTGCCCGGGCACTGTCCTTAAAGCCTGAGCTGATCGTGTGCGACGAGCCGGTTTCTGCACTGGACGTTTCCATTCAGGCGCGAATTATCAATCTTCTTATGGATCTGCAGAAGGAAGATAACATTGCATATTTATTCGTATCTCACGATTTGAGTGTTGTTCGCCATATTTCAAAGAGAGTTATGATCATGTATCTTGGTCAGATTGTGGAAGTTGCAGAAACAGAAGAAATTTTCCGAAATACGCTGCATCCATATTCAATTGCGCTGCTTTCAGCAGTGCCAAAAGTTGAAACCGAGCATTCAATTTCCCGTATTGTATTAAAAGGTGATGTTCCAAGCCCTATTAATCCGAAGCCTGGCTGTCGTTTTGCACCTCGCTGTTGGATGGCAGAGGAGAAGTGTTTCAAGGAGGCTCCGGAATTGAAGGAGGTTTACCCAGGTCATTGCGTAGCATGTCATTTTGCAAATATGTCACGGGAAAAAATGAAAACAGCAGCAACTGTAGAACTGTGACAATAGCATGACAGAAATATTTTATAAACTATAAGAGCAGGAGGTACGTTATGAAAATTACGAAAGTTACACCAATTCTTGTAAACCGTTTTCTTTATGTTGAAGTTGAAACGGATGAAGGAATCAAGGGCGTTGGAGAGTCTGGTGCATGGGGCTTTCTGGAAACAAGTTATGCAGCAGTTAACGAAATCAGCAGATGCCTGATCGGACAGGATGCAAGCCGCATTCAGTTCTTATGGAACTATATGTATCGTATGTTCCATTTCCGCGGAGCTGCTATTATGGGTGCTTTAAGTGCAATTGATATTGCTTTGTGGGATATCGCTGGAAAGTATCATGGAGTGCCGGTTTATCAGCTGCTTGGCGGAAAATGCCGTGATAAGGCAAGAGTGTATTACCATGTATTTGGTGAGAATATTGAGGAGCTTGTGGAAGGCTGTAAGCAGGCGAAAAAGGATGGATTTACTGCAATCGGTCATCTGACTCCTTTCCTGGATGTAAATGACCGTTCCCAAAATTCTCCATTCCAGTCTTATGCAGGACGTATTGAAGAGGCAATCGATCATGTGCGTCAGTACCGTGAGGCGGTTGGTGATGATGTAGATCTTTGTATTGAAATTCACCGTAGATGTGGTATCTCGGATGCAATTGCTCTTGCAAGAGGAATTGAAAAGTACCATCCATATTTTTATGAGGATCCGGTAAAACCTGATAACTTTGACGATATGGAGCAGGTCGCAAAGAAGATTCATATTCCGATTGCAACAGGAGAGAGACTTCATACTCCGCAGGAATTTGCGATGCTGATCAAGAGAGATGCGGTTCAGTTTGTTCGTCCGGACGTATGCGTGTGCGGTGGTATTACCGGTGCAATGAAGATTGCTGCAATGGCAGAAGCCTTTGGAGTAGAGGTTGTACCGCATAATCCGCTTAGTACAGTAAGTACAGCTGCCAGCCTTCAGATTGCTGCCAGCGCGCCAAACTTCGCAATTCTGGAGTATCCACTTGGACAGCAGGTGCCGCCACAGAGCGTAGTCCTGCAGCCAGCTCCAAAGGTTGAAAATGGTTTCATGCATTTCAGTGACAAACCAGGTATTGGAGTAGAACTGGTTGAGGGGGCAGCTGAGCTTTATCCATATAAGGCGCCGTTCCCACGTGAAACACATCTTCATTGTGACGGATCTATTTTTGATTTATAATTATTATAAAGTAAAAGGCGTTACTGTTTAGGGCTAACTGGACTTAGGAAAACCGATGGTGTAGACTGATAATAGTCAAAGCCATCGGCTTTTTTTATGTAATAGGAAATTCCGTTGGAATTTCCTATTACATAAAAAGCCCTACCGGGCAGGATCGCACTGCGGCAGAAAGGTAGTTGTCGCTCGAGGCGACCCGCCGCAGGCGGAGAATCCTGCAAGCAGGATTCTTTTTTATCCCAATATTTTGGATACTCTGTCAAATTCGGATTGTTATAAAATGATAAATTTGGGTTTACAAACCCATTAAAATGTGATACGCTCTTTTATATAAATTTATAAGCCAAACCCATAGAAAAAGAGAGTACATTTGTGTACCGCATTACAGAGAATTCCCCGGGAGATGAGCAGTTAAGAGTTGCTTTTCCAGGCTGAGAGGGGGTGTGCATGGAACAGATGGAAGATGGCTTTGGAGGGGCGCAGTTGAAGTAATTTAGGCTGCGACAGGAACGCCTGTTATAGCGTAAGGGTATGAAGGTACCCGGTGAGATTCCCGAAGATGGTTTTTCCATCTGTACCGTGAGGCGGGAATGAATAGAAGTGGTAACACGGGATAACTCGTCTTCTCAGTATATTTGAGAAGACGTTTTTTTATGTTGTGACAGGAAGGAGAAGTTTAACCAGCTCTTTTTGTTACACAGAAAAGGAGGAAATACAATGAGTAAACCAAAATATTACATCACCACAGCCATTGCCTATACATCCGGCAAGCCGCACATTGGCAATACCTACGAGGCTGTTCTGGCAGACGCCATTGCGCGTTATAAAAGACAGCAGGGCTACGACGTATTTTTCCAGACCGGAACTGACGAGCATGGCCAGAAGATTGAGCTGAAAGCAGAAGAAGCAGGTGTTACACCTAAAGAATTCGTTGATAACGTATCCGGTCAGATCAAGAATATCTGGGATCTGATGAATACATCCTATGACAAATTCATCCGTACCACAGATGAAGACCATGAGAAACAGGTTCAGAAGATTTTCAAGAAAATGTATGCAAAAGGGGACATCTACAAGGGAGAGTACGAGGGAATGTACTGTACTCCATGTGAGTCCTTCTTCACAGAATCCCAGCTTGTAGACGGAAAATGTCCGGACTGCGGACGCCCATGCGTACCAGCCAAAGAAGAGGCTTATTTCTTCAAAATGAGCAAATACGCAGACCGTCTGATCGAGCACATTAAGACACATCCGGAATTCATTCAGCCGGAATCCCGTAAGAACGAGATGATGAACAACTTCCTTCTTCCGGGACTTCAGGATCTGTGTGTATCCAGAACCTCTTTCAAATGGGGAATTCCGGTAGACTTTGATCCGAAACACGTTGTGTATGTATGGCTGGACGCACTGACCAATTATATTACCGGAATCGGTTATGATTGTGATGGAGACAATTCTGAACTGTTTAACAAGATGTGGCCTGCAGACCTTCATCTTATTGGAAAAGACATCATCCGTTTCCATACTATTTACTGGCCAATCTTCCTGATGTCACTGGATCTGCCTCTTCCGAAGCAGGTATTCGGTCATCCGTGGCTTCTCCAGGGCGATGGAAAAATGAGCAAATCCAAAGGAAACGTTATCTACGCAGACGAGCTGGTTGATTTCTTCGGCGTTGATGCTGTCCGTTATTTCGTACTTCACGAAATGCCGTTTGACAACGATGGTGTGATAACCTGGGAGCTGATGGTAGAGCGTATGAATTCCGAGCTGGCAAATACTCTTGGAAACCTGGTAAACCGTACCATCTCCATGTCAAACAAATACTTTGGCGGCGTGGTAGAGAATAAAGGCGTAACAGAACCAGTTGACGATGATCTGAAGAACTTCATTCTTTCTGTTCCTGCAAAAGTTGATGCAAAGATGGAGAAACTTCGTGTAGCAGATGCCATCACAGAAGTGTTCACTATTTTCAAACGCTGCAACAAATACATTGATGAGACAATGCCATGGGCACTTGCAAAGGATGAGTCCAAACAGGATCGTCTTGCAACCGTTCTTTACAATCTGGTTGAGGGCATTTGTATTGGAACCACTCTTCTTGAGTCCTTTATGCCGGACACAACCAAGAGAATCCTTGGTCAGTTAAATGCTTCTGAGAGAACTCTTGAGGATCTGAAGACATTTGGACTGTATCCGTCAGGAAACAAGGTAACAGACAAACCGGAGATCCTTTTTGCCCGTATGGACATCAAAGAAGTTATGGAAAAAGTAAACGAGCTTCATCCACCGAAAGAAGAGCCGAAGGAAGAAAAGCCAGAGGAGAAGGTTGTAGATATTGAGGCGAAGCCGGAGATCACATTTGATGATTTTGCAAAGCTTCAGTTCCAGGTTGGTGAGGTTATTGCCTGTGAGGCAGTGAAGAAATCCAAGAAACTTCTTTGCTCTCAGGTTAAGATCGGAAGCCAGGTTCGCCAGATCGTATCTGGAATCAAGGCTTACTATACACCAGAGGAAATGGTTGGCAAAAAGGTTATGGTAGTAACCAACTTAAAACCAGCGAAACTTGCGGGAATTCTTAGTGAGGGAATGATTCTCTGCGCAGAGGATGCTGACGGAAATGTATGTGTAGTCAGCCCGGAGAAGAACATGCCGGCAGGATCTGAGATTTGCTAGAACGTGTTTGAAAAAGAATTTTTGCGGAATAAAATATAACATAATCCAGAAGAGTAGTGCCAGGGGCAGAAGGTTAATTTTTGTTCCTGGTATTATGCTATCAAAGATAAAAAATATTATCAATATTGTTATAAAGGAAAATGCTATGGAAAATAAATTGACCCATTTCGATGAAAACGGCAATGCAGTAATGGTAGACGTTTCGGACAAGCCGGTCACGCACAGAACTGCCATTGCCACAGGCGCAATCCAGGTGGGCTCAGAGATTATGGAGCATCTTACTGCAGGAACTGTGGCAAAGGGGGATGTTCTTGGCGTTGCCCGTGTTGCCGGAATCATGTCTGTGAAACATACCTCAGATCTGGTGCCAATGTGCCATCCGCTTCCGGTCACCAAATGTGCCATTGATTTTGAACTGGAAAAGGAGAATGGGATTATCCGTACATTCTGTACTGTGAAGACGGACGGAAAAACAGGCGTGGAAATGGAAGCACTTACAGGTGTTCAGGTGACTCTTCTTACAATTTATGATATGTGCAAGGCAATCGACAAGCATATGGTGATGACAGATATTCACCTGGTAGAGAAAACTGGCGGTAAGAGTGGGGATTTTTTGTTCAAAGAAATAAAAAATGAAGGGGAGAAAAATGAAGCGAGTAGCAATTATCACATCCAGTGATATGGGATTTCAGGGTAAGCGGGAAGATTTAAGCGGTCCGGCGATTCAGGAAATCGTAGAAAGAGAAGGCTATCAGGTAGTCTCTATGGATATTCTTCCAGATGACCGTGCCATGCTTTCTAAGAGAATGGCGGAAATCGCAGATGAGAATCAGGCAGAACTGATTTTGACTACTGGCGGAACTGGCTTTTCCCCGCGGGATGTTATGCCGGAGGCCACCGAAGATATTACAGAACGTAAGGTTCCGGGAATCCCGGAGGCCATCCGCGCTTACAGCATGACGATCACAAACCGCGCCATGCTCAGCCGCGCTACAGCCGGAATCCGAAAAAAGACTCTGATCATTAATCTTCCAGGCAGTCCGAAAGCAGTAAAGGAGAGTCTGGAATACATTATTGGAGCTCTTGGTCATGGTATTGAGATTATGACCGGGGAAGCTGGAAATTGTGCAAGGCAGTAAATATTCATAAATTTTATAGTAAATGAGAATCCCCTCCACTATGCAGCAGTTGCTTTTGTGGAGGGGATTCTTAGTTTGGGGGCTGACGAAGACTGCTTATGGCTGCTCTTTCATAGTTTTAAAATACTGGCTTGTTACAACCAGAGAGTTGTGCACCATATCTTCCAGTGCCTGATCTGTAAAATATGCGGCGTGAGGCAGCATAAGTACATTAGGCATAGAGTTTAAGATTGCCATTTCGTGATGTATAATCATCTGATTTTTGTGATCCCGGTAATAAATATTCCGGTCTCCATCAATTACATCAAGACCTGCTCCTGCAATATGGCCGCTTTCAAGTGCTTTGATAAGTGCTGTTGAATCAATGATGGAACCACGGGCAGTATTTTTTAGTGTAGGTTTTTCGCTGAGAAGCTTAAGGTCTATATTGTAATTCTGGTAATACTTCTCAAAAACAGGAAGTTCTTCCGGTTCAACAGCATATGCGATCATTTTCATCTGGTTTTTCATTTTCCGTCACTGTCCTTGGTATTGCCGGAAGCTGTGATCAGATCCAGTTTGGTAAGCGTGGTAAAAGCAAGCAAAATAAATGCACCGCCTCCGGCACCGTAAAAACCTGTGTAGGCACCTAATATCAGACCAATGAGTACCGCCCGGATTGCAAGCTGTCTTCTGGAAAGGGTGTCCATCTTGCTTTCTTCGCCTAAGCTTTTGTTGGCAAGGATGAAGACCGCTGCAACGGGAAGGAGTAGTACCATTATTATCTGCAGATATTTGGCTGAGAGGATCAGATTAAGCTTTGCGCCAAGGACGGAGCCGATGACAGCATTTATTCCTGCTATGGATGCAGTGAACCAGTAAACATGTCCGCTTTTTATAAATTTATAAAGTGATGTGAAGCCGCCGAGAAGACCGGAACACTGAAATAGAACTTTCAAAAAGCGGTTTATAACACTTTACTGGTATAATTTTTGTATGCTATAATTGTTGTATCTCAAAGAAAAATGAGGCAGAAAAATGATATTTGATACACATGCACATTATGATGATGAGGCATTTGACGAAGACAGAGATCAGCTCCTTTCTTCCATGAAAGACGGGGGAGTGGGCTGTATTGTAAATGTGTGCGCGTCAGCCGGGGGATTTGGCGGGACCTTGGAATTGATGAAAGCGTATCCTTTTGTGTATGGCGCAGTGGGGGTTCATCCCGACGATGCAGGAATTATGACACAGGATACTCTGGATGAGATCCGGCGTCTTTCCCATATGGAGAAAATGGTCGCCATCGGAGAAATCGGTCTGGATTACTACTGGCATAAGGAAGAGGCAGAGCATAAACAGCAGCAGGAGATGTTCCGGGCGCAGATGGACATTGCTAGGGAGGAGAAGCTGCCATTTATGATCCACAGCCGGGATGCAGCCGAGGACACTCTGGAGATTGTAAAGGAATATATGAAAAAAGATATGTCCGGAGGAATCATTCACTGCTTTTCCTACAGTAAGGAGATTGCGGCGGAATATTTGAAAATGGGACTTTATCTTGGCATTGGCGGCGTGCTTACTTTCAAAAATGCAAAGAAGCTGAAAGAAGTAGCTGCCATAGCGCCGCTGTCCCAGATCGTTCTGGAAACGGACTGCCCTTATATGGCACCGGAGCCCAATCGAGGCAGGAGAAATTCTTCCTTGAATTTGCCCTATGTTGCAGAAGCCCTGGCTCAGATTAAGGGAATTACTGCAGAAGAAGTAATTGCAGTGACGGAAGAGAATGCGAAGCGGTTATTATTCAGAGCGTAAATTTTGACGGACAAGGAGACAAGTAGTGCAAAGTCAGTTAGTATTTCAGGAAGAAAAAGAGAGGGAACGACTGAGAAGACAGAATTTGCTGTTGTCACAGGCAGAGAAACCTGCGTTAGAGCATTTTTTTAAGGGAAAATCAGAACTCTCTGTTCTGGATATTGGCTGCAATGATGGAGCCAGAACCTTTCACCGCTTTTCAGATGACAGGATTTCCAGGGTGATTGGCCTGGAGTATAATCAGCAGCTTGTGGAAAGAGCCAACAGTCAGTTCGGAAATACTAAATTTTCTTTTTATCAGATGGATGTGGATCGGGATTCGTTTTCAGCGGATTTTCAGAAGCTCTGCGCAGAACCGGAAGACAGAGAATTTGATCTGATCTGTCTTTCTTTTGTATTAATGCATTTATATGATGGGGAAAAGCTGCTTCGCACATTGGAGAATTTTTTGAAAAAAGGCGGAGTGATTTTTATCACAGAAAGCAATGACCGTATATCCACTCTGGCTCCAGATGAAAAGAATCTTCTTGGACAGTTTCTGGATATCTTAAAAGAGGACAAATACGCAGGAAAAAGAGAAACCGGCCAGGCAGTTCCCGGCTGGCTGACCAACTGCGGATACGATCATATTCATGTCTGGTGCAAGGGGATTTCCGCTGCCGAAGGTGAACAGCAGCAAAAAGAAGATATTTTCCAGACCTTTTTTTCCTATTTGCCCGAGGATGTGGAAATCTTGCTGGCGGAAGAACCGGATAACAGAAAATATCAGGACTGGCAGAACTGGCTGAAGAAGAATTATGAAGAACTTCAGCAGCTGATTCTGAGTGAGGAATCGGAGATTACAATGGGCATGCAGATTTTGTCCTGTGAGAAGGGAAGCTTATGACACAAAAGACAGGGAGGTTTGGGGCTTCTGGCAGAGAATTTTGTCTGTATTCATTGGAAAAAGAGGATATTGAGGAAACACTGCAGCTTATGGACAGGTGCGTAGGCGAAAATCTGTATCAGAAAGAAGAGCTTGAGCAGGCCATTGGAAGCAGTGAACGGGCATTCCTTCTGCTGAGAACTGCAGAAGGAGAGCTTGCAGGATATATTTATTACTATCTTACCAATGAGAAGCAGATTGCAGAGGATACCAGGCTTACGGAACAGAAAATTCAACAGGTATGCCAACAAGATACTTTGGCACCTGTTGGAAAGATCCAGTCTGTAGGAATAAAAGAAACATTTCGCAGACAGGGACTGGCAGTTTGGCTTATGAAGTATGCGTTGAGGCAGTTTGCGGAGAAGGGCATAGGGGAAGTGTTTATCATCTGCTGGAATGCAGGCGGTAAAGTTCCTCTGGAAAAGGCACTTCAGGAATGCAGGTTTGTTCATCTTTTTTCTGCAAAGATGATCTGGTATAATAAAAAAGAACTTTATTGTCCATATTGCAAAGGACGCTGCAAGTGTGATGCAGAGGTCTATTTTAAGAAAGTTAAGGAAAGGAATTGCAAATGAAAATAAAACTTCTTCCTAAATTTATACTTTCACTTGGCGTGATCGGTGTAATCCTTACCATTGCCATTTCTCTTTTCAGTTATAGAAGCTCCAGATCCTATCTGGAAAATCTATATGCACAGAGGGTAATGACGAACAGCAATAGTATTGCAGATATGATGTCGGTTTCGGATGTGAAGAAAATCCTGGCAGAAGGCGGGGACAAGACAGAAGAATATTCGGAAATGGTCACGCTGTTTAACAAGCTGAAAAAGGACGGCGATGCTACATATCTGTCTCTGGTTGTTCCGGATGAAGACAGTGTTCATTTCTACATAGATGCCCTGGTTGAGGAATTGGGAGATGATCCTGCGAATCAGATTGCCTATGGAAGTGACATTTTGTACACTGATGCTGCAAATCCTGATGATCCTGCTGACATGGAGAAATATATTACCATATGGAACCAGTATCAGCAGAATAAAGGTGTGGATCATCCGCTTGTGACGGACAACAGCTATGGCTATAATTACACGGGCATTTCGGTGATTCTGGACGAGAATGGAAAGGCTCTGGCAGAAATTCAGTATATTCTGGATATGAAAGAGGTCAGGAATTATCTGAATTCCTTTCTTATCAATATGCTGCTGATTTCTTTTTGCATTATCGCAGTGACGATGGCTGCGTATATTGTCTTTGTGCGAAAGACAATCACCAGACCGATCAGCAGGCTGGCTGATTTTACCAAGGAGATTACAGAGAGCGGAAAGTTTGAGAATCAGAGAATTACCATGAAAACTGGTGATGAGATCGAGGCACTAAGTGACTCTTTCAACTTTATGATGGAAGAGCTTGAAAATTATATTGCCAATCTGTCCAAAGTGACTGCTGAGAAGGAGCGAATCGGCACTGAGCTGGATATCGCCAGGAATATTCAGGCATCTATGCTGCCATGTATTTTCCCGGCTTTTCCGGATCGTAAGGAATTTGATATTTATGCAACTATGACACCTGCAAAAGAAGTTGGCGGTGATTTTTACGATTTCTTCATGGTAGATGAGACACATCTGGCAATTGTTATGGCCGATGTATCCGGAAAAGGTGTTCCGGCTGCGCTCTTTATGGTCATTGGAAAAACGCTTATCAAGGATCACACTACACCAGGAAGAGATTTGGGGGAGGTTTTCTCTACTGTAAATAATCTTCTTTGTGAGGCAAACAGTGAAGGCTTGTTTATCACTGCTTTTGAAGGTGTGCTGGATCTGGTGACAGGAGAGTTCTGTTTCGTAAATGCTGGACATGAAATGCCGTTTATCTGTAAAGCAGGCGCCAGTTTTGAGGCATATAAGATCCGTCCAGGCTTTGTCCTCGCCGGATTTGAAGATATGAACTATAAAGCCGGCAGTATGACGCTGGATGTGGGAGATTTGATCTTCCAGTATACAGACGGTGTGACTGAGGCGACAAATGTAGAAAATCAGCTTTATGGAATGGAGCGTCTGGAGCAGGTTCTGAATCGTGTAAAAGACAGAACACCATCAGAAATTCTGCCTGAAGTGAAAAAAGATATTGATGCTTTTGTAGGAGAGGCACCGCAGTTTGATGATATTACCATGCTTTGCGTAGAGTATAAGGCGAAGATGGAAAAAGCATGATCGGGCAAAAAAAGGCTGAATTCTGGAAATGAGATAATTTCCGGAATTCAGCCTTTTTTAAATATGCTTTGGTCGAAAATCTATTTAGTACCAAAAATTCTGTCGCCTGCGTCGCCAAGTCCCGGGCAGATATAAGCGCGGTCGTTCAGTTCTCTGTCCAGATGTCCTACATAGATCTGCACATCCGGGTGCACCTCATGAAGTCGTTTCAGACCTTCCGGAGCAGCGATAACAAACATACATTTAATGCTCTTTCCACCATGCTGTTTGATGAAGTTAACAGCGGAGATAGCAGAGCCGCCAGTTGCAAGCATGGGGTCAACCATAACGATGAGACGCTGGTCGATAGGATCCGGAAGCTTACAATAGTACTCATGAGGCTCATGAGTAACCGGGTCACGGTAAAGACCAATATGACCGATCTTGGCAGATGGAACCAGAGTGGTGATACCATTTACCATACCCAGACCTGCACGAAGTACAGGAACAACAGCAAGCTTCTTACCAGAAATCATAGGAGTTCTGCAAGTCTCAATAGGAGTCTCAACTTCAACATCCTCAAGGGGAAGATCGCGAAGAGCTTCAAAACCCATAAGAACTGCAATCTCCTCAATAAGTTTGCGGAATTCATTTGTTCCGGTCTCCTTATTACGAAGAATGGAAATCTTATGCTGGATCAGCGGGTGATCCATAATAAAAACATTGTCCATATCTGAAAAATTTGACATGATAAAAACCTCCGTAGTGTGATAAAGTTGCCATTGCCCTATGCAACAACAATCCCTTCAGAACCTTTTTTAAATGGGTTCCAGAGCGTATTGAAAATGCTCTATGGGAATACTGTAAAAATCATATCGCACTTTCTATAGAAAGTCAATAATTGTAAAAATTTGTCGCATACTTTATACTATAACAAGATTGCTGTTCACAGTATAGACCGTATTGGAAGAAATCATGCGAATGTATGATTTCTGTGCATTGTGAAGCGCGTTACCAGTCAGGTCGTGAACAGGCTCTAAGGGAAAAGGAGGAACTATATTTATGAAATTCAGAGTTGAGGGCATTTATGATGCCAAAAAGCTTGGAATCCCACAGATGCTGATCCTGGGGCTCCAGCATATGTTCGCCATGTTTGGCGCTACCATTCTGGTGCCGATCCTGGTAAATAACTATTTTCACGGCGAGGGCTTATCCATTCAGGTAACCCTGTTCTGTGCCGGATTTGGAACACTTCTGTTCCATGTACTGACTAAGCTGAAGGTACCTGCATTCCTGGGCTCATCATTTGCATTTCTTGGCGGATTTGCCACCGTTGCAGAGCTTGACACCGGAATTTTTGCCAACATGTCTTATGGAGAGAAGCTTCCATATGCATGCGGTGGTGTGTTTGTAGCAGGACTTCTGTATCTGGTACTTGCAATGATCGTTAAGGTAATTGGCGTAAAGCGCGTCATGCGTTATCTGCCTCCGGTTGTAACTGGTCCGATTATTATCTGTATTGGTCTTAGCCTTGCACCGTCTGCAATCAGCAACGCATCCCAGAACTGGATCCTTGCTTTGATCGCACTTGGAACTGTTATTTTCTTCAATATCTGGGGCGTTGGAATGTTCCGTATTATTCCGATTCTGATGGGTATTGTTGTTTCTTATGTGGTTGCCTTGATCATGAATGCCCTGGGTATGACAAACGCAGATGGAAGTGCTATCCTCAGCTTTGCAGGAGTAGCAAGTGCGCCGATCGTAGGTGTTCCGAAATTCTTCCTCTGCAAATTTAACATTACTGCAATCCTTGCAATGGCACCGATCGCAATTGCTTCCATGATGGAGCACATTGGCGATATTTCTGCTATTTCCGCAACGGTTGACCGCAATTTCATCGAAGATCCGGGACTTCACCGTACACTTCTGGGTGACGGACTTGCAACCTCCTTGTCAGCACTGATCGGTGGACCTGCAAATACAACTTACGGAGAGAACACCAGTGTTCTTGCTCTGAGCCGTGTTTATGACCCGAAGGTAATCCGTCTGGCTGCTATTTATGCAGTTATCCTCAGCTTTATCCCGAAGATGGCTGAGGTGATCAGTTCCCTTCCGTCTGCGATCATCGGTGGTATCAGTTTTATTCTTTATGGAATGATCTCTGCTGTTGGTGTCCGTAATGTAGTTGAGAACAAAGTTGACCTGACACGTTCCCGTAACCTGGTTATTACAGCGGTTATCCTGGTTTGTGGTCTTGGCATTTCCGATGGACTTACATTTACCATCGCAGGCGCACATATTACTCTTACAAGACTTGCACTTGCTGCAATTGTAGGAATCCTGCTGAACGCCGTTCTTCCGGGAAATGACTATGTGTTTGAGACTGCAAAGAAGAAAGAGGAGATGGAAGACGACTGATCCGGCTGGCTTTCCTATATGGTGATGCTGCCGGCAGGTGAAATGTCTGTTTAGCTGATATATAAAAAGAACTCGATTCAAAGTAAATAAATGCGGGAGTCTTTTTCAAAGAGGCTCTAAGTACATTTATTTGCCATGTATGAATCGAGTTCTTTTTTATGTTGTAATAGGAAATGCTGTTGGAATTTCCTATTACCGGGCAGGATTGCACTGCGGCGGAAGGGGAGGTGTCGTTCGAGGCGACCTGCCGCAGTGCAATTCTGCAAGAAGGAATCTTTTTTAGAAGCTTCCGCCTGTACCTCCGTGATCGCTGTCTGAGCCGCCGGAGGAACTGTCACTATCCTTCGGTTTCGCCGTTTTGGTAACTGTGTGATACAGGAAAATATCGTTTGATCTTGTCAGTTCCATACTTCCCTGGCGCACATAATCCACTGCGCTGTCCTGTGTCCGTACGCTTTTCAGCTGGGCTCTCATGCCCATGGTGCACAGAAACGCAAGCACAAGACCGATTCCCAGGGAAATGAGAATCCATATGGGAGAAAAGGGCTCTGTATAAGGCTCCCCGTTAGCAGCCATTTCCAACAGATCCTGACACAGATCTGCGTAGGTATCGAAAGCGCCGTAGAAGTTTTCATCCTTTAACAGAGGTTCTACATTTTCCTTCAGATAAGCAAGTCCGTCATCGTTAAACGCAGTCATACCATATCCGTGGGTGGTAATGTGCCATTCACGGTCGCCAATGCTGACCATGAACAGGATTCCGTCGTGGTTTTCGCCGGTTCCGTATCCATTCTCATCGAAGAAATGGTCTGTAAAGAAGTTCATCTCATTGCCTTCTTTAGACTCTACTGTGGCAACTGCCACTTCAAGATTGTATTCCTCGGTGATGGCTTCCAGCTTATCCAGAAGCTGGGATTCTTCTTCATCTGTGAGAAGATCCGCCTCGTCCAGGACAAGGGAAAATTCGGAGGCTGCATAGTCCTGAGAAGAGTTATCTTCTTCATTGCCGGATCCGCCAAAGCTGTTGGAAGCTGCGGCCTGTACCGTCAAAGCTCCCGTACCTGGCAAAGCAGTATTAAAAAGCGCATCTGTGCTTGGAATAACTGCACTGAAAAGGCTTCCTGCTCCCAGCGCTGCCGCCAGAATAATTCCAAATGATTGTTTTTTCATGGCATGTTCCTCCTTAACAAAATGTGTGAATCAGCCATGCAATGGCGTAAGCAGCAACGGAAAAACCTGCAGTAAGTCCAAGGAACCATTTAGTGAAAATACCTTTATCTACAGGCAGATTTCCTACAAATTTACCAGTCTGTCCGTTCATGCCGAACAGATAGTGGTTGCCCTTCCAGGTGGTGGAAAGAAGCCATACCGGGAAAAGGGCATAGTGGGTTTTACCGCCTTTTAACTGAATACGGGTATCTTCAGGGGTAACGCTGTCATAACCGATGACTGTATCGCGAAAAGCATCTTCAGCGGCTTTTCTTACACGCTGGTTGGCGCGCTCAGCAGATTCTTCTGCGGATACATCATATTTGTCCGCAACGTATCCTGCCAGGTAAGGAGTAGCAAAGTCCACAGCCTCAGAAATTACGTAAGGCTCCAGAGACTCTGTTAAATCATTGTCAATTTTGGAAGAACCGTCTACCGGAATCTGGTCGAACCCAATGTTTCCAGCACGGAAAACAGAGTAATGGCTGGTTTCCGTATAATCATAGTCGCTGTCACTCCAGAAACGGGTCTTGGTAGCATGATAGCGGATATCTGCAGAGGCATCGGTGTCAAAAAGCCAGAAAGGCACATAAACACCTTTGATCTCGTCAATGTGGTTTTCCTTTTTAAATACTTTGGGTAAAAGAATCTTGCCGTGAAGATGTTTGACCAGACCTTCTTTGGCAGCCTTTTTGTCCAGCTTAAACGGAATGATAAAATCCGGACGCAGGGTACCGGAAAATTTGCCGGACATTACCACTGGATTGCCGCAGAATGGGCAAGAGGAAGCACCTGTGCTTTCATCGGCAACGATTTCTCCGCCGCAGGACTGGCATATGTAAACGGACATTCCGCTGGCTTCATCTTCCTTCCAGGAGTTGTCTGAAGCACTTTCCCAGTTCAATTCATCAGATTGCTGGTTAGCTGCTGCTTCGTTAAATTCTTTGACGGTTTCCATATCAAATTCAGTGTCGCAGTAAGGACATTTCATCTTCTGGAGCGTACTGTTGAATTCGATAGCTCCGCCGCAGCAGGGGCATTTATATTCAAGTAAATCGGACATAGTTCATCTCCTTTTATGCTGCTTTTTTACTGGGCATCGTTTTCATTAAATGGATCGCCGCAGTTCGGACAGAATTTCGGCGGATTGGTTGGATCTTCCGGTTCCCAGCCGCACTTGTCACAGCGGTACCGTGGCTTCATAGCCGGTTTCGGGGAACCGCAGTTGGTGCAGAATTTGCCTGTATTTACAGCGCCGCAGGAACAGGTCCAGTTTGCATTTGCTGCAGGAGCCTGAGGCTTTTTCGCACCGCATTCCGGACAGAAGTTACCGGAAACCAAAGCGCCACAGGAGCATTTCCACTGGTCAGCTGCCGGAGCGGAACCGCCTGCCTGAGCCTGGGATACGGCTGGATTTGGCTGTGGCTGGGCCATCTGCTGTGCCTGAGCTGCCTGCTGCTGTCCCATAGCGTAAAGATTCTGTGCGTTAAAACCGCCAGTCATGCCTGCCATATTCATGCCCATGAAACCGGTCATGGCACCGCCAGCGTTGCCTGCTGCTGTCTTCATGGCGTCTGCCTGTGCTCCTGCAAGAGTAGCGGCTGCCATGGCAGGATTGCGGAGGATAGCCATACGTTGCGCTTCTTTGATCATCTGGGCATCTTCCTCAGGAAGAGTGATCGGATTCATGGCAACAGATACGATCACGAGACCACGAAGCTGACTCCATTTCTGGGTGAGAGCCTGGTTCATGGCATCACAGAGCTCCATTGCATGAGCCGGAAGTGCGCTTGGACGGATTCCCTGCTGGGAAATGCTGGCAAATGCCGGCTGAAGAGCTGAGATAAATTCTGTTTTCAGCTGTCCCTCAATCTGCTCTCTGTCGTACTGCTGTTCAAAGTTTCCGCAGACGTTGGAATAGAAGAGAAGCGGGTCTGCAATGCGGTAGGAATAAACACCACTGCAGCGGACAGAAACATCAATGTCCAGTCCGATGTTCTGGTCTACAACACGGAATGGAATCGGGTTCGGAGTTCCGAATTTATTGTCCACCAGTTCTTTGGTATTGAAATAGTAAACACGCTGGTCTTTGCCTGTGTCACCGCCGAAAGTGAAACGCTTGCCAATGGTGTGGAAAGTGTTCATGATGGCGTCGCCCAGATTTCCGGAGAAAATACTTGGCTCGGTAGAAGCATCGTAGGTGTATTCGCCTGGTTCCGCGCAGATATCAACGATCTTGCCCTGCTCTACGATCATCATACACTGTCCGTCTGCAACTGCGATTCCGGATCCGGTGGTGATAATGTTGTCGCTTCCCTTGGTATTGGAGGAACGTTTGGATGTGCGCTTCTGACCTTTTACTGCCAGAACGTCATTGTCGATGGCATCACAGTAGAAAAATTCTTTCCACTGATCTGCAAGTGTACCGCCTGCGGCGCCAAGTGCTGCTTTAATAAGTCCCATATTGTAACTCCTTTCTTTTTGACCGGTCAATGACTGGAAAAATTATGTAAACGAATGCCACCTGATGCCAATAGCAGGAGTGCATTGGCGCAGAAACCATGGATTTCATATCTGGTGGTGCCTGTGTGAGCAGACATAGTGGTTTCGTTAATTTGTACAGTTATTGTCCGAAAATGATTTTATTAATTATTCTACATAACGATTCAGCAGACATTATTCCGCGAGGTGTTTTTGTGAACGAAGTTCACAGAAAAAACGAGAAATGCGGCGCGAAATCGTATAAAACATGATTTCTGTGTATCCAGAAGGATATCACTGTGAATGTGCGGAATCGTTACTACTCTACTATAAATTTTATCTGATTTTGTCTGAAAAAACAACCTATATGTGATAAATGACTGGTTTTCGTGACAATAAGACATAGATACTATCTGATTTGCAGTAAATAGGAATTGTATACCAGCCATTTGATGACAAAAAAATGTTTGGAATGCCGGAATAACAAAAATCTGCAGCCTATATATAATAGTACTGCAGATTTTGTCATTAGTAATATTGAACCTGGTATGGGGCGTAATTTATTTTTGGTTCTGCTAACTCTGTTCACAGAAACGCTCTTCGTAATGCATAGAAATCATGCATTCGCATGATTTCGCGTCAAAGGTTTCGGGTTTTGTATGAACTTTGTTCACACAAACACCTCGCGGAACGTTACCGGTGAACAGTGACATTTAACCTTCTGAATTGTCATCAGATGCGTCTGCTCCGGAATTGTCTGATCCAGAGCCGTCAGAACTGGAACTGCTTTGGGTGGCAAGTGTCTGATAGTACCAGGAGGAGGTGATGGAATCATTATCCTCCACGTAATTTCCGTTGGAATCCAGCATATTTCCGTCGGAATCAAATGTGACATCCAGAAGATCCGTCTTAGTAGATGGTGTGACGTTCATGGACATGATTTCATCATATTTTGTCTGAAGGTTTTCCAGGGAAAACTCATCTCCGATGGACTGGCGGACGCTGTGTGCAGATGCTAGAGCGTCTGTATAATCGTCCAGCTTATATGGTGCATATTCCAGGGTATCGTAGCTGTAATGCATAACCAGCGGTGTCAGTGTGGCATCTTGGATCTGGATGCTGGTCTGGTCGCCGTCTACAGTCTTCTGAATGGTAAAGGCTGCCATTCCGCCAAGAAGCTGCTTCAGTGTTTCCTGACCGGTAACGAAGTTGCCAAGGGAGTAGTAGATCAGCATGTTGTGACCAGAGTCATCTGTAAGGTAGCCATATGGCTGGAGCACATTCGGATTGGTTCCGATCACAACGTCAACACCCTGCTCCATAAGGAAGTTGGCCCATTCTTTTTCGTATTCGGTAGGCATTGGTTCTTCGGTCTTGCCCCAGTTTGCAGAGAAAATCACACAGTCTGCGGAAGCTTTGGCCTGTTTGATGGCGGCTGCAACATCGGCAGTGCTGAACGTGTCAATCATAGAGCCTTTTCCGGAAGTGGATGTATCTGTACTTCCAGAACTGTCTGCATCTCCTGTTGAACTGTCGGAAGTATCCGAGCTGGCAGAGTCGTTTGCAGAACCATCAGAATTATCGGTGCTGTCGCCGGAGCTTACAGTCTGGCTTCCATATGACGGGAAGGTATAGTTAAGGAACGCAATCTTGATTCCGTTAATTTCTACAATCTTCGGAGCGTCTATACCGGACTGGTTTTTATGAATACCAACCAGAGTGACATCCGGATGGCTGGTTTCCCAGTAATTTAAAGTTTCGTTGATCATGGAAGAACCATTGTCATCGATCAGTGCTGTGGCAGATGTGACCACATTAAATCCGGCATTTACAAGTGCGTCGCCAATCTCTGTAGGAGTGGCGTAAGGCGCGGTACCGCTGACTGCGCTGTGGTCTGTGGTGAAAGGTGTTTCCTGATTGACCATAGCAATGTCGGCAGCCTGTATATCGGATTTCAGATTAGCATAAACACTGTCATAATTCCAGGCGCCGGTTTCTGACTGACCGGATGCAAGAAGACTTGGCTGAACCAGGTTATCCCCAACTGCAAGAACTGTGGCTGTAGTGACTTCCTGGGTGGTGGCAGCTGCCTCTTCTTCCTTCTGTTTTTGTAAGTCAGCTGCTTTTTTCGCCTGGGCGGCTGGCTGGCGGATCATGGTGTAGTCCATCTGGTTAAACACCAGGCAGAGAACCACCAGAACCGCGATGGATACCAGAAAGCTGGTTCTGGAATTCAGGCGTTCTTTATAATTTAATGGGAGATTATCTCGTTTTTTCATGATTTTGCCCTTCTCTAATGTAGGAAAATATGACCAGCAGGATCAGAAAATCAGATTGCTCCTGCATATTTTCAATGTGAGTTCATTATAGCAAATTATTGTGCTCAAAGAAAGAAGTTATTACATAAATATTTAAAAAAATGTTACAGCATTTCGGGAATTTTCGGGTAATATTGCGCGTGGATCTGGCAGGCAGAAGCCGGGCGAAAATACTGCAGCTTCAGAGGCAATCATAATTTCTCGTTCATGTATTTTCGCAAAACCGGAAACTGCACAGGGCCGATTTCCAGTATCTTCTGATGAAAACTTTTCAGATCAAAGTTTTCGCCAAGGAGGGATTGCTGTTCTTCTTTCAGATCCAGAAAATTCAGATATCCCACATAGTATTTCAGATAATTAGCAGGTGTTTCGGTGATATATCGGTAAATCTCGGCCGTGACAGCAGCATCACGGATTCCGAAAAGATTCAGGAAGCGGGCGGCTTGCGCAGGAGTCCAGCCGTGGTAATGGATTCCCACATCCAGTAGGGAGTAAATGCACAGATTCACGCTGCGGTTCAGCCAGGAAAGTCGCGTGCAGGCAGAAGCTTCCTGTGAGGATAAGGTGCCGGCAGACAGATAATCTGCGGCATAATCATACGCATAACTTTCCACATAAGTGGCCCAGCCTTCCACGTATCCGCTGTAATCGATGAGATACCGGATATGGGATGGACTTTGTCGTCCGAAATAAACGGTCTGGTAAAGATGACCGGGGAAGCCTTCGTGCGCCAGCGTGGTAAAAAGCTCCAGATTGGAAATTTGCCGTCCATGATTGATGTAAATAACATTTGGCGCTCCTGTGTCCATTGGCGGTGTCAGGTAAAACGCCGGGCTGAGAAATTCTTCCATGGATTTATGTACAGACCGGATTTCGAAATCTACAGAAGCAGTGGAGGGGAAATCCTGCTGAATATTTTTTTCCAGAAGCTCCATGACCCGTGTGGGCTCCATATCTGGCAAATCCATTTTCTCATTTAGCAATGTGAGAAGTTGTGGATGCTGTTTCAAAAGTTCTGAAATTTCCTGAGAATCGGTGGAAAGCTGCTGGGTGAGGCGCTTTTCCAGTTTTTCCACAGGTATGTAGATTCCCACCTGGCTTTTTAGAAGATATTGGTAATATTCCTTTCCACCGGAAAAATTGACCAGGCCTCCGGTATTTTTGCCTGTTCCCCGAAGTTGCTCCAGACCTTCTATCAGCGTTTGATATGCGGGGAGAACCTTTTCCTTCAGAATCTGTTTATGGGTCAGGTTCAGCTGTTCCTGGTCCTTTTCGGAAAGCTTTCCATAGGCTTTTAGTTTCTGAGAAAAAATTTCCAGCATATAATTGGAATCCGGGTTTTGAATAAAAGCACGGCATTGGTCCTGAATGCGTTCCAGAGTTTCGTCGCACATAAAAAATCCGGCATCAGATTTTGTCTGTTCAAAGGCGAGAATGCTCTGGAAATATTCTTTTGTGCTGCAGAGCAGATTCAGGTAGTCGGTGATGTCCTGATTGGTGTAGAAGGAGTATTCCGCCAGCAGTACAGGCAGCTGCGCCTGGATCCCGAGGCTTGGGCTAAGCGGCTCTTCCAAAAGATAATTGTCGCCCAGAGAGGCTTCGGTGTGGTAGTAAAGGAGGAGCAGATCAAGGGTCAGGCGATTGGAAGTACTGAGCTTTGACTGGGAAAATTTTTTCAGCTTTTTTACATATTCCTGGCACTGGGCAGAGGCTTTTTCATTGTTGGGATGTATTGTGCCAAGGGTAGCGCGGGGGCGTGAGATGCCCTGTTTTTCCGGATAAGCCAGGGAATAATGAAGATTCAGGGCGTTTCCGGAAACCTCTTTTTCAAATATGGACTCCGCGAAGTTTTCGAAGCGGGCATTTTCGGAGAAGACATGACTGAAAAGCCAGGAAAATGTGAAGCAGATAATAAGAAAAAAAGCCAGAATAGCGGCGGTGAATTTTGGTCTGTTTGACATAGGATGCCCTCTGCTCTGGGGGATTTCTACTATATTATTGAGAATTTCAGTGTAGTATGCGAAATATTTGGTTCCATGGCTTTAAGGTTATGTGTATTTTGTGTACAAGACTGACGGGAATGACGAAATTAGTTGGGGATGTCATGGGGAAGTTGTTGGATTTCACGGAAAAGGCGATTTTTTTATTTGTGGGAGCAAAATTGACGGTAACAGATTGTTGTGATATTATGCGTAATTGTTACATATGCTTAATATAAATGTAACATTTTGAAGGGCGATTTTATATAAATTGAGAGGTGTATGAATGTTAAAAAATAAAATGAAAAAACTGATCTGCGGAATGACAATGTGTATAACGGTCTGTTCTCAGATGATTTTTCCACAGACTGCGTTTGCAGCGACTAAGGCTGCTGTGGAAAAGGCGGGCGAGGCATTTGTAGCTGGGATGACAGAGACTGCAGAGGCAGAGGAGGTACTTTCTGAGGAAGAGCTTCGTCAGCAAATCGTGGATTTTGCGCTGCAGTTTGAGGGAAATCCTTATGTTTACGGTGGGACAAGTCTGACAAACGGAGCAGACTGTTCCGGGTTTGTAATGTCTGTGTTTGCACAGTTTGGCTATTCACTGCCCAGAGTAGCAGCAGATCAGTATAATCAATCAGCGAAAAAAAGCGTGGAAGATCTGGAGCCAGGAGATCTGATTTTCTATGGAAGCGGAATCAGCCATGTGGCACTGTACATTGGAACTGGACAGATTATCCATGCAAGTACATCTGCGTCTGGAATCAAGATTTCCAACTATGATTATGAGGCGCCTGTGGGAGTAGGAACTTACATTGAAGCGGACGGCTTCTTTAGTGAATAAGAGTGAGGGAGCGGAGCATTTGATAAAACGGATATGAAATCCGGTTATCCTGTTCTGACATTTACAGCCGGGGAAGGTTTCCCCGGCCTTTTTGTACAGTGACGGGAGTCTGCCACGTTGTTATTCGCTGATAACATTCCGCGAGGTGCTTTTTTGAACAAGGTTCGCAGAAAACCCGAGAATTGCGGCGCGAAATCATGCAAAGCATGATTTTTGTGCATTGCGAAGCTTGTTACTGTGAAGGTTGCGAACGGTAACCATGCCACAATACAAAGGGGAATGGTGAGAGAATAAAATTGATTTGTGTGTATTTTGTAAGGTATTGTAAATACGATATTTTGCAAGGGAAAATGTCGAAAAGTGTTGAAATTAGCAGATTGCACAAAGACTTAAAAAAAATGTGGATAGGTGAATTAATAGGTAGAAAGTTTTCCACTTTCAAAAATATGAAAAAATGTTGAAAAATCAAGTTATGCACAAAGTTATCCACATTATCCACATGGAAAAGCATGTGGATGAGTTGATTTACATAATGGGAATCGAAACAAATGTTTTGGTTATTGTTATGAAAATGTAAAATTCGACAGAAATCGGCAAAAAGGTATTGACTTTTACAAAATCAAAATATTATAGAATATTCGCGAAAAATATTACAATTAAAGCCAAAAACGATAAAATGTCTGACAAAAAAGTATAGGATTACGAATGCGGTTGGCAACCGTGAGAGCATCCCAGGCGCAGAACAGCTGATTTTTATATTAAGTACAATGCTACAGAGATCTCTCAGATATTTGGAGTTCCAATGGAGCAAATTATGAGAATAAGGAAAGAGAAAAATTTATAAAAATCAAGTGAAGAAAGCCCTTTGCCAGAATCAGATATGATTTATGGCAGAGGGCTTTTTGCTAAGAGAAATTGAAAGGTAAAGTTGCATACTTTATTTGTATTCAAAAATGTATTCAAATGTAACCATTTGTAACTACCCCAAATGTAACAGTTTTTGGAAAAACGTGAGATTACAATTTATAGTCGAAAGGGTTAAAATCCCCGAAAGCCTTGATCTTACTGGCTTTGCAGGCACAAAAAAACACCGTCCCCGCGGCAATCGCTTTGTCCGCAAAAACAGTGCTTTCAGTGCGCCTTCAGGGGTTCGAACCCTGGACACCCTGATTAAGAGTCAGGTGCTCTACCAACTGAGCTAAAGGCGCATCTCTTATTTCGCTGAGTTGTTATTTCCTCAACGCAAGATGTATTATATATCAGGTGTGCACCAAAAGTCAATAGGAATTTTATAATTTTTTTAAATTTTTTCGAAAACTTTTACGATTGCTATTTAGTGGGGGGATTACAACTCCACTAAACAGCAATCTATTTTCATTTCCTACAACAATTCCAGAATATCCTCCCTGCTCATACCACTCAGCTGTCCCATATCACCGCTGATGATCTGCTCTGCCAGATCCTGCTTTGCTTCCTGGAGCTTCTGGATCTTTTCTTCAATGGTATTGCGGGCGATGAGCTTGTACACGGTAACTTTCTTTGTCTGTCCGATACGGTGGGCACGGTCAGTGGCCTGATTCTGGACAGCCTGATTCCACCAGGGGTCATAGTGGATAACCACATCTGCACCTGTCAGATTCAGTCCAACGCCGCCTGCTTTTAGGGAAATGAGAAATACAGGAGTGGTATCAGAATTGAACTGTTTCACAAGCTCCTGTCGTTTCTGCTTGGAGGTTTCCCCAGTGATGATGTAATAAGGAATCCCCTCTTTTTCCAGTGCTGCCTGAAGAAGAGCCAGCATGGAAGTAAACTGGGAAAATAAAAGCATACGGTGCCCACCATCAATAGCACTCTGGATCAGCTGCATACAGCTCTCAGCCTTGGCAGATTCGCCGCGGTAATTTTCAAAGCAAAGAGAAGGAGAGCAGCAGATCTGTCGCAGCTTCGTCAATTCAGCCAGAATCCACAATTTGCTCTTATTAAATTCGCCCTCGTCCTGCTGGGCAATTTTTTCCTTCATATGTACAACCTGGGCATCATACAGCTTCTGCTGGGCATCCTCAAATTTCACGTAACGGACTTCTTCCAGTTTTTCAGGAAGATCCTTCAGCACATCCTCTTTCAGACGGCGAAGGATAAATGGGGACACCATTTTCTGCAGACGGGTCATGGCAGACTCATCGTCGTTCTTTACGATCGGAGTTTCAAATTCCTTTTTAAAGGTATCGTAACCGTAGAGAAATCCTGGCATTAAATAATCGAAAATACTCCAAAGCTCACTGAGGCGGTTCTCAATTGGTGTACCTGTAAGTGCGTAGCGGGTCTGGCTGTGGATCACCTTTACAGATTTGGCTGCTGCTGTTGTGTGATTCTTGATATACTGTGCCTCATCAATAATCTGGTATAAAAATTCTTTTTCCTCATACTGGTCAATATCTCTTTTTAAAAGGTCGTAAGAAGTGACCAGAACATCGAAATCTGAGTATGTCTGAAGCTTCGCCTGACGCTCGGACTGACTTCCTGCGATCAGGGAAACCTTCAGCTGTGGGGCAAATCGGGCAAGCTCTTCACCCCAGTTAAAAACAAGGGCAGCAGGAGCCACTACCAGAGATGTGCCGGTTTTGCCTTCAAGCTTCGCTGCGAGAAGAACTGCGATTACCTGTAAGGTTTTTCCAAGTCCCATATCATCGGCGAGAATTCCGCCAAATTTCCATGCTTCCAGGGTACGCAGCCATTTGTAACCGTTCTTCTGATATTTTCGCATGATCCTGGAAAGGCTTTCCGGTTCTTCAAAATCGGCATCGTTAATGGTTTTGAAGCCTTTTACGATTTCACGGAAATGACGGTCACGGTTGGCATATATGTTTTCGTTGCTTTCCAGCATCTGATCCAGATATAAGGTGCGGTATGCCGGAATGTGCATTTTTCCTTTGACAAATTCTTTCGGAGTGAGATGAAGGGTTTTCATCAGTTCTGCCAGCATTTCCAGGTTCTGCTCCTGGAGATTGACAAATTCGCCGCTTTTCAGCTTGTAATATTTTTTCTTCAGCTGATAGCTTTTCAGGATATCCAGAAGCTCCTGGCTGGAAATATCATCTGTGGAAATATTCAGATCCAGGAGTCCGCCGGACACGGACACCCCAACGGAAACCTTTACAGTCTTTAAGGTATGTCGGCTGCGGAACCGGTTGGTGCAGCGTACTTCGCCAAGCTCCATGAGGGCGGCAGTTCCGGATTCCATGATCTGATAGCTCAGTTCTTCGTCGTGATTGCAGTGAAGAACGTCAAAGTCGGGATCATAGTAAGGCAGCCATTCCATTGTTTGATCCAGAATGCTGTTTTCCAGAGGAAAATCTCGGAACTGCTGGTCAGGGGAGATGTTCTCATGAAGTAAAAGCTTTCCTACAGAGAATTCCTTTTTTCCATAAAAGGCGCTTACCTTGCAGATAACGTTATCATTTTCTATGTCCAGATAAAATACGAAGTGCGCTTCAGGGGTGAGGTACTGCCTGAATTTCTCCGGATTTTCCTCTGTAATATCCGCCACCTCCTGAAGTTGAGGCAGCACATTGTGATAAAAATTGGACAATGTATTGCGCCCCATCTGGAAGTGGAATTCTCCATTTCTGGAAAGCGCTGTCAATGGACGGACCTTTTCCATAAAGGCCGGTTCTGTTTTGCAGAAGCTGTCATCCTGGATAAAGTATGAAGAGTCCATACCTTGAAAAAGCTCTGGGATGTATCCCTTTACTGTGACACCGTCAAACTGCTTTTTATCCTTAGAGGCATCCAGAATCCGTATGGAAATCCGTGGATTCCCTGTTTTGCAGTGAAGCTGGGCTTTTTTACGGGCTGCATCCGGAGTTTTATCTTCAAAATCTATTTTCTCACTGCCGACATTGTCGTAAAAACTGTCCAGACGCCAGCCAAAAAGATCCAGAGAATTGCCAACATTAAACTTCTTTGGCAAATAGATGCCGGAATTCTGGATTTTGTCTACGAACTGCTCTTCCTCGCGTACGATCCGGTCAATATAGCGGATCCATTTGCGGCTCTCCTCTGTGAAATCCTGCGTTTTGTGGCTGATCTGGGTGCTGGTTCCATACTGAACGATCTCACCGTTGCGAACCTGGCGGCAGAAGTCATCCAGTTTTTTTACCACGAACATTTTGGAAGTTCCTACCTTAAAAGAAACGGAAAGCTTATTGTCATTCTGTGTCAGTCTTGGAACCAGGGAAACACCTGCGGAAACATGGGCCGGTGTTTCTTTCTGGTCATTTTTGAGCTGTCCTCTGCGATAGGAGTTCAGCAGATAGTCTCCGTTCATGTCAGTGGCATCCGAAAAATTGCTGTGGTTTACATAATCACGAATATAGAAGGCAAGTGCAGCTGTATACTGGCACCTGGAATTATCAGAATACCAGCCCCAGTATTTTCTGTGGCATTCCGGGCATCCGCATCTTGCATAAGTAACTTCCTCGTGAGAGAAAAGAAGGGTGACGCCGAAGATATCTCTGCCAGTCTGGAAGGTTGCTTCAATCTGGCCAAGGCGCTGACCGTTCATCCTGTCGTAGCCGCAGGAAATATCTGTGACATTCATTTTCTGCTGGCGATAGATGGCTTCCCCGTTTTTTCGGTCTTTGGGGGCAAGCTTTAGGGATTCAAGAATTTTGTCGCCGTCAAAGTAGCTGTAATTTTCCAGCTGTTGGATATTTCCGTCTAATGAGGAATCGTCGGCTGTGTCACTGTCATTTGGGGAACCGCCAAGGAGCTGGTACGTTTCGTTACGCTTTTGTTTTTTCAGCTCTTCCTGACGTTTGCGCTCTTCCGTTTCTTTCTTTTTCACTTCTGTCGGAGAATTTTTCATTTGTTTGGCTTCCTTTTTATGATTTTTCTTTGTTGTTTTTATCCTTGGGAAACATGCTGTCCAGCAGTTTGGACAGTTCATTGGCATGCTTTTTTATGCCGGAGAAGGGATTGCTTCTGTTTTTATGTTCATAGCCAAATTGAGCAGCAAATTTTTGCAAAGATCTGGTTCGCTTCATATAAAAAACTCCTGCCAGATATTTCTTCCTTATAATATGAAAAGAAATACAGCAAGGTGAAACATTTAACGACGAATGATCATCTTACAGATCGGATTTCCCATAGAGGAAAATTTTTCCTCATATTCGGTCATTACATTTCCAATCATCATTTCTTCGTTATGGTGGAGGTCAAAGGTGTGAGCTTCCAGTTTCCATCCTGCTTCCGGGACTTCTTCCAGGGAAAAGTCGAACAGACCGTGGTTATCAGTTTTGAACTCGATGGTTCCGTCTTCTTTCAGAATCTTGTCGTAGCGGGAAAGAAACTCCCGGGAGGTAAGGCGGCGGGAAGCGTGGCGGGCCTTAGGCCAAGGATCAGAGAAGTTCAGATAGATTCTGGAAACCTCGCCTTTTTCAAAAACTTCGGGAAGAAGTCTTGCATCCATGCGCATGAATTTTAAATTAGAAAGCTCCTGTCCTTCTTCTGCAAGGGCTTCTTTCTTCTGAATGGCACGAAGAAGTACGCTGTCATACATTTCGATTCCGATATAGTTGATCTCTGGGTGGAGCTTCGCCATATCCATAAGAAAGCGGCCTTTTCCCATGCCAACCTCCAGATGGACAGGCTGATTCTGTGGGAAAACCTTGTTCCAGTTTCCCTTATTCTCCTGTGGATTCTGGATCACGTAAATACTTTCTTCAATTGCGTCTTTGGCGCCTGGTATATTTCTAAGTCGCATGGTTTCCTCCTGTAATTAAATTTATAGCTGGCTGAAACTGATTTCGGCTCTTTGCAAAAGTTTACCGGGTGGTAAAAAATGCTTGTCAGAATCAGCTGAAATAGTATTCATTCTTAACAAAACTACTATACATGATTTCCTGCTTTTTCGCAATAATATTGATATCGTGATTCCTCAGACCCGCTCTATGTCAGGGGAGAACGCAAAGAGCTTCTAATTGAAAAAATTGACCAATTTTGACTGAATATGAAACCTATCAGAAAGAAATGCAAATGGAAAAACGATAAAATTCTGTATAAATATGCATTTTCTTCCTATTTATAATTAATACGTGTACCTATTATAAAATTTCGATATGACAGGAATTGATAAGATTGTTAATTTTTAGTCAAATCATCTGGAATTGTATTGAATTTTTGTGAAAATTTTAGGCAAAGTTTGACTGGTATTTTCATCAAAATGGGTGTAAGATACTTAAAACTTGAAAAAGGAGGGGAAAAATGGAACAGATAATCGGTAAGTTATCCGAGATAGAGACAACTGCAGAGACCATTATGAAGGATGCACTGCAGAAGAAGAAAGCTCTTTCAGCTGAGATGGAAAGGCAGTCCAAGGAATTCGACACCCAGCTGGAGAAACAGACAGAAGAGCAGATTAAGGAAATTCGCCGGAATCTTGAGGGTGAGAAGGATAAGCGTCTGTCATCCCTGCGGGAAGACACTCAGGCTGCCTTAAGTCAGCTGGACGCTTACTATGCGAAGAATCACGAACGCCTTTCCAGAGAAATTTTTGAAAAGATCATTCAGGAGGAAGTGATGTAATGGGAAGCGTTCTTTCCTACAGCGGAATTTCCACGAAAATACGCGCTATGAGCAGTCATCTGGTGACAGATGAACAGCTTCAGGAAATCGTCCGCTTTTCGGACGTTCCACAGGTAGCCGCTTATTTGAAGAAAACGCCGGAATATGCGAAAGCATGGTCAGACCTTGATGAGAATAATCTTCACCGAGGTGAGATCGAGAAGCTTCTGAAGAAATCCATTTTCGGAAATTTCTCCCGCATTTACAATTTTGCAAACAAGGAGCAGCGCAAGTTCCTGGCACTTTATTCCAAGCGCTACGAAATCCGTGTTCTGAAAGAGATCATGACGAATCTCTTTGATCACAGAAGCACCGATCCTGTGGATATGAGTCCTTACCGCGACTTTTTCCTTCACCATTCCAAGCTGGACATTGACAGAGTGGCAGGTGCCGGAAATATGGATGAGTTCATGACAGCCCTGAAGGGCAATGAATTCTATGCTCCGCTTCAGAGCGTATATGAGAACGGCAATGGACTTTTATTTGACTACGGAATGGCTCTTGATCTTTATTATTTTAATCAGATCTGGAGTGTCCGCAAAAAGTTATTCAAGGGAAACGATCTGGACGAGATCACCAAGGCTTATGGTGAGAAGTTTGATATGCTGAACCTGCAGTTTATCTTGCGGTCCAAGCGTTATTACAAAATGGAGCCGGCAGCCATCTACGCACAGCTGATTCCCGTGAATTATAAACTAAAGAAAGAAGAAATCACAGCTCTGGTGGAAGCTACCAGCAAAGAAGAGGGTGAGCAGATCTTTTCCCGTACCTGGTATGGCAGGAAATATCAGCAGCTGAACCTGATCTCCATGGAGGAGCTTTATAATAGTCTGCTCCGTACCGTGCTTGAGAAAGAGGCTCGCAAGGATCCTTATTCAGTAGCTGTTTTGTATTCTTATCTTTACCACAAAGAGCATGAGGTAAACCGTCTGACCATCGCACTGGAGTGTGTTCGTTACCAGGTTGATCCGGACGAGGCAATGCATTATGTTCACAACAATTAGTAACCCGGAGGTAGCAATGTGATTGAGAAAATGAAATTTGTCAGCATTACCGGGCCAAGAGAGGATATCGACCGAGTTGTAAATAATTACCTCAGCCGGTATGAGATTCATCTGGAGAATGCTCTTACTGAGCTCACAGATGTGAAGAATCTTTCTCCTTATCTTGAAATCAATCCTTATAAAGAAGCTTTAAGCACAGTCGGAAGCTTCTATGAAGAGGTTGAGAACCCGGAGCAGGCTTCTGCGAAGAAGCTGCCAATCGAAAAAGCTCTCTCTTTCGTACAGCAGATCAAAGATGAAGCGGATGTCCTTAACAAGACACGCCAGGAACTGGAAGAGAAACGTGATTCTCTGTCAGAATCACTTCGTATTATCTATCCGTTCCGAAATGTAGACTTTGATGTGCAGTCAATCTTGAAAATGCGTTATATCCATTATCGCTTTGGACGGATCGAGAAAGATTATTTCGATAAATTTAAAACATACATTTATGATAATCTGGATACGATTTTCATTAAATGTGATGAAGATGACCGTTATATCTGGGGAATTTATTTTGTTCCCGTTCATGAAGCGCAGCGGATCCATGCCGTATATTCTGCTATGCACTTTGAAAAAATCTTTGTACCGGATCAGTATGATGGAACTGCCAAAGCTGCATACACAGCACTTGAAGCGCAGTACAAGAAAACAATTGCAGATCTTGATGCGAACAAAGCGGCAAGAAAAGCTTTCTTCAGAAAAAATGCATCCGACATTGTTTCCTGCAAACATACACTTTCCCAGTTTTCAAGGAACTTTGATATCCGTAAACTGGCAGCATGCACACATGGGGACAATAAGGGAGAGGCAGCAGCCGATTATAAGCCGAAGGAACCATTTTATATCCTTTGTGGCTGGATGACAGAGAAGGATGCCAAAGCTTTCCAGAATGATATTTCCGGAGATTCCCGTATTTTCTGTCTGATTGATGAGAATGAGCAGGAGGATGCCCATAAGACACCGCCTACCAAGCTGAAGAACCCCAAGCTTTTCAAGCCATTCGAAATGTACACCAAAATGTATGGCCTTCCGGCTTATGGAGAGATGGATCCAACCTGGTTTATCGCCATTACTTATTCCTTTATTTTCGGCGCAATGTTCGGAGATGCAGGACAGGGTCTGGTTTTATTGATCGGCGGATATCTTCTTTACAGATTCAAGCATATTGATCTTGCCGGAATCATCAGCTGTGCAGGTATCTTTTCCACATTCTTTGGCTTCATGTTCGGCAGCGTCTTCGGATTTGAGGATATTATAGAGCCTGTATGGTTAAGGCCTATGGATGCCATGATGAATGTGCCTTTTATCGGAAAATTGAATACCGTATTTATTATCGCTATTGGCTTTGGTATGGGAATCATTCTTCTGTGTATGATTTTTAATATTATGAATTCCCTGAAAGCAAAGGATACAGAGAAAGTATGGTTTGATACCAACTCTGTTGCAGGCCTTGTATTCTATGGATCCGCAGTGATTGTAATTGCATTGTTCATGACAGGCCATAAGCTTCCTGGCGGTATTGTTCTTTGCATTATGTTTATTCTTCCGCTGCTTGTAATGTTCTTAAAAGAGCCTCTTACAAACCTTGTGGAAAAGAAGCCGGCAGCCTTTGAAGGCGGTGTGGGAATGTTTATTGTTCAGGGATTTTTCGAGATGTTCGAAGTCCTTTTGAGCTATTTCTCCAACACACTTTCTTTCGTGCGTATCGGAGCTTATGCAGTCAGCCATGCAGCTATGATGCAGGTTGTACTGATGCTGGCCGGTGCCGAGAACGGAAGCCCGAACTGGGTAGTGATTGTTCTCGGAAATATTTTCGTATGCGGTCTTGAGGGTCTGATCGTTGGTATCCAGGTACTGAGACTTGAGTATTACGAGATGTTCAGCCGTTTCTACAAAGGAAGCGGAAGAAAATTCGAGCCGTTCCGTTCTGACGCGGAGGCAAAGTAAACTGCCGCTGGTAGTGAAATATTTATCAAATGTCTCTGTGAAATGCAGTGACATTACAAATGTTAAAACACGAGGAGGTCAATTATCATGACAGTTATGACACAGATTATTTTAGCAGTAGCGCTTGTATTAAGCATTATCGTTCCATTTGGTTACTATTTCATCGGTGAGAAGAGCCGTGGACGTTACAAAACAACAATCGCAACAAACGCATTTTTCTTCTTTGGTACCATGTTAGTAGCAGCAATGGTTATGTTTGCAGGAAGCTCTTCTGTACAGGCTGCAACAGGCGCTGATGCAGGTATTGCAACAGGTCTTGGATATATTGCAGCAGCTCTTGTTACAGGTCTTTCCTGTATTGGTGGTGGTATTGCCGTAGCCAGTGCGGCAAGTGCAGCTCTTGGTGCAATCAGCGAGGATCAGAGCATTCTTGGTAAATCCCTTATCTTCGTAGGTCTTGCCGAAGGTGTTGCTCTTTACGGTCTGATCATTTCCTTCATGATCATCGGTAAATTATAATTATGAAAATGTTTTTGATCAGTGACAACATCGATACCTGCACAGGGATGAGACTGGCAGGTGTGGAAGGCGTGGTAGTCCATGAGCGTGACGAACTGAAGGACGCTCTGGAAAAAGCAATCGCCAACAAGGAAATCGGGATTCTCCTCCTGACCGAGAAATTCGGCAGGGAGTTTCCCCAGATCGTGGACGATGTAAAGCTGAACCATAAAACGCCTTTGATCATCGAAATCCCTGACAGGCATGGTACAGGCCGCAAACCTGATTTTATTACCGGATATGTTAACGAAGCCATTGGCTTAAAGTTATAGGCAGGAGAAGACCAAGCATGACAATTGAAGAAAAACTGCAGCATTTCTACGACACTTCCGTTGCGGAAGCCCAGACAGAGGCTGAGAATACACTGGAAGCACATAAGAAGAGTCTGGAAGAAATGTTTGAAAAGCATAAAGAATCAAGAAAAATGGATGCCGAGGCACAGATCAAGGCAGAGACAGAAAATGCTACCCGAGAGGTAAACAAGGCACTTTCTGCTGAGCAGCTGACTTTAAGACGTGACTGGACAGCCAAACAGAATGAGCTTAGAAATGAGCTTTTTGTAGAGGTTAAGAATCATCTGGAGGACTTTATGGAGAGCCCTGAATATCAGGATTATCTTTGTACAAGAATCCAGAAGGCAAGAGAATTTGCGGGAAATGATGAAATCTTCATCTATCTTTCCCCGGAAGATACAGCATTACAGCGTTCTATCGTTGCAAAGACAGGATTTACAGTTGAGATTTCCGAGGAGCCGTTTATGGGCGGTATCAAAGCTACCATCCCGGCGAAAAATATCCTGATCGACAATTCTTTCATGAGCGCTTATGAGAAGCTGAAAAAAGAATTCAAATTTGACGGAGGGCTGAGCCATGAATAAAACAGGTATTATCTACGGCGTTAACGGTCCTGTTATTTATCTGAAAGGCGACCCGGGATTTAAGATTTCCGAGATGGTTTATGTTGGACCTGAGAAGCTGGTCGGTGAGGTCATTGGTTTGAAAAAGGGCATGACTACCGTACAGGTTTTCGAGGAGACAACAGGACTGAAGCCAGGCGATACAGTAATGGGAACAGGCGATGCTATTTCCGTTCTTCTGGGACCTGGAATCATTCATAACATTTTCGATGGTATCCAGCGTCCTCTGGAGGAGATTGCAAAATCCTCCGGAAAATATATTTCCCGTGGTGTCAGTGTTGATTCCCTTGATACTGCTAAGAAATGGGATGTTCATGTAACTGTTAAAGTTGGAGATATGGTAAGTGCAGGTACTATCATTGCCGAGACTCAGGAAACAGCTTCCATTCTTCATAAATCCATGGTTCCGCCAACAATCGGAGAGGCTGAGGTTATCAAGGCAGTTCCGGACGGAGCATATACTATCCTTGATCCGATTGTAACGGTTCGTCTTTCTGACGGTAGCGAGCGTGACATCGCTCTTGCACAGAAATGGCCCATCCGTGTGCCAAGACCTACCTACAAACGTTTCCCTGCAAGTGTGCCGCTTGTAACCGGACAGCGTATTCTGGATACCCTTTTTCCAATTGCAAAGGGTGGTACAGCAGCGATTCCTGGCGGTTTCGGTACTGGAAAAACCATGACACAGCACCAGATCGCAAAGTGGTCTGACGCAGATATCATTATCTATATTGGATGTGGTGAGCGTGGAAACGAGATGACACAGGTTCTGGAGGATTTCAGTAAACTGATCGACCCGAAATCCGGAAACCTGATGATGGACCGTACCACTCTGATTGCCAATACATCAAACATGCCAGTTGCAGCCCGTGAGGCTTCTATTTATACAGGTGTTACACTGGCTGAGTATTATCGTGACATGGGTTATGACGTTGCCATCATGGCAGACTCCACTTCCCGTTGGGCTGAGGCTCTTCGAGAGTTATCCGGACGTCTGGAGGAAATGCCTGCCGAGGAAGGTTTCCCGGCTTATCTGGCTTCCAAGCTTTCCGCTTTCTATGAGCGAGCTGGTATGATGCAGAACTTAAATGGAACCGAAGGTTCCGTATCTATTATCGGTGCGGTTTCCCCACAGGGCGGTGACTTCTCTGAGCCTGTTACACAGAATACAAAGCGTTTCGTCCGCTGCTTCTGGGGACTGGATAAATCTCTGGCTTATGCCCGTCATTTCCCGGCTATCCACTGGCTCACAAGCTATAGTGAGTACCTGGAGGATTTAAGCCCATGGTACAGAGATAATGTTTCCGCTAAATTTGTAAGCGACCGTAATCAGCTGATGGCGATTCTGAACCAGGAGAGCTCTCTGATGGAAATCGTTAAGCTGATCGGTAGTGATGTTCTTCCGGATGACCAGAAGCTGACTCTGGAGATTGCAAGGGTTATCCGTCTTGGATTCCTTCAGCAGAATGCGTTCCATGCAGAGGATACCTGTGTACCGATGAGCAAGCAGTTCAATATGATGGAGATCATCCTTTATCTGTACGAGAAGTGCCGCTCCCTTGTTAATCAGGGAATGCCGGTTTCCGTACTGAAGGAGGACAATATTTTTGAGCGTGTTATTGCTATCAAATATGATGTTCCGAATAACAAACCTGAGATGTTTGACCAGTATAAGGCTGACATCGACAGATTCTATGATAACGTATTAGAGAGAAACGGCTGATAGGGAGGTAAGTTTTTTATGGCAATCGAATATTTAGGCCTTAGTGAAATAAACGGCCCTCTTGTAGTTTTGGAAGGCGTTAAAAACGCTTCCTACGAGGAAATCGTCTCCTTCCGTATGGATGACGGTACCGAAAAGCTTGGCCGTATTATTGAAATATACGAAGATAAAGCAGTAATTCAGGTTTTCGAGGGTACAGATAATATGTCCCTTGGAAACACTCATACACGTCTTAGCGGTCATCCTATGGAAATCGGGCTCTCCCCGGAAATCCTGGGACGTACCTTTAACGGTATTGGACAGCCAATCGATGGGCTGGGCGAGATCACACCGGAGGTAAGCCTGAACATCAATGGTCTGCCGCTGAACCCGGTTACCCGTGAGTATCCGCGTAACTACATCAATACCGGTATTTCTGCAATTGATGGTCTGACCACCCTGATTCGTGGACAGAAGCTTCCGATTTTCTCCGGAAACGGTCTTCCACATGATAAGCTGGCGGCACAGATCGTGCGTCAGGCATCTCTGGGTGCTGATTCCGATGAAAATTTCGCCATTGTGTTTGCTGCAATGGGTGTTAAATATGATGTTGCAGAGTTTTTCCGCAGAACATTTGAGGAGAGCGGTGCTTCCGATCATGTTGTTATGTTCCTGAACCTGGCAAATGATCCGACTGTTGAGCGTCTTCTGACTCCGAAGATTGCCCTGACTGCAGCAGAGTATCTTGCTTTTGAAAAAGGTATGCATATTCTGGTTATCCTTACAGATATTACTTCTTTCTGTGAGGCAATGCGTGAGGTTTCTTCCTCCAAGGGAGAGATTCCTTCCCGTAAAGGTTATCCTGGATATCTTTACAGTGAGCTTGCTACTTTATATGAGCGTGCAGGTATTGTTTCCGGTGGTACAGGTTCTGTTACACAGATCCCGATTCTGACCATGCCTAATGATGATATTACCCATCCGATCCCTGACCTTACCGGTTATATTACTGAGGGTCAGATTGTTCTGGACAGACAGCTTCATGGACAGGGTATTTACCCGCCAATCAATGTTCTGCCGTCTCTTTCCCGTCTGATGAAGGATGGTATTGGTGAGGGCTTCACAAGAGCAGACCATCAGGATGTTGCCAACCAGCTGTTTTCCTGTTATGCAAAGGTTGGAGATGCGAGAGCCCTTGCTTCTGTTATCGGTGAGGACGAGCTTTCTCCTCTGGATAAGAAGTATCTGCAGTTTGGTAAGGCGTTTGAGGCTGAGTTTGTCGGTCAGACAGATACAGAGAACAGAAGTATTATCGATACTCTGAATAAGGGCTGGGAGCTTCTTGGTATGCTTCCGAAGGATGAGCTTGACCGTATTGATACCAAGATTCTGGATCAGTATTATCACGAGACTACCAAATAAAGAGTGAGGTGACTTGAATGGATCCGAATACCTTTCCTACCAAGGGTAATTTAATTCTGGCTAAGAATTCACTTGCTCTTTCCCGTCAGGGTTACGAACTGATGGATAAGAAGCGTAATATTCTGATTCGTGAGATGATGGATCTGGTTGATCAGGCGAAGGATATCCAGGGACAGATTGACGAGACGTTCCGGACTGCGTATGAGGCTTTGCAGAAAGCGAATATGGAGATGGGTATCGCGTTTGTGGATCAGATTTCCCATACGGTGCCGGTGGAGAATTCTATCCGTATTAAGACACGTAGTGTTATGGGTACGGAGATTCCGCTGGTAGAGTATGATAAGTCGGGAAATGTGCCGACATATGCTTATTATAGTACGAAGATGTCTCTGGATGAGGCGAAGGCGGCTTTTGAGAGGGTGAAGGAGCTTTCCATTAAGCTGTCTATGATTGAGAATTCAGCGATTCGCCTGGCTAGTAATATTAAGAAGACTCAGAAGAGGGCGAATGCGCTGAAGAATATTACGATTCCGAAGTTCGAGGCTCTGACCAAGGATATTTCCAATGCTTTGGAGGAGAAAGAGCGTGAGGAATTTACGCGATTAAAAGTTATTAAGAGGATGAAGCAGGGTGCGTGAGGCACCCTGTTTTTTTTCGGGTGGGGGACGTGAGAGGAAGGGGATGGACAGAATTCTGATTCTTCTGATGGAGCAAGTGACAGTCAGGACGCAGCTGACGATAACCAGGAAAGTGAGAATACAGATAGCCAGGACGGAGAAGAGCCGGAAAAACCAGACGGTAACGGACAGTCCGCAGAGGCTGAGGAGATTTCACTTTCTGACATTCAAGAGGGCGATATCGTTTCTATCACTTTAGATGAGGATGGAAATGCTGCTTCCATTACTGTAATGTCCATGGAAATGGGCGGTCAGGGCCAGCCTGGCGGTGATGGACAAGGCGCTTCAGGACAGGGAGGTCCTGATGGCCAGTCTCAGGGTGTGGACAGTTATACTGCGGTAAATGAGTATATAGAAGATACAACTGTATCAAATGAGCCAATTGAGTCAACAGGAACTGACGAGAATGCAGCATTGATTTCTTCCGGAGCAAACGTAACACTTGATAATGATACCATTACAAGAACTTCTGCAGACAGCCAGGGCGGAGACAATTCCAGCTTCTATGGTGTAGGAGCTGCTGTTCTGGCAACAGATGGTACTGCTTATGTGAAAGATGGCAGCGTGACTACAGATGCAGCAGGTGGTGCAGGGCTTTTTGCATATGGTGATGGAACTGTATATGCTTCTGGTACAATTGTGAAAACGACTCAGGATACCTCTGGTGGTGTTCATGTAGCTGGTGGTGGTACTCTTTACGGATGGGACTTGGATGTAGAAACGAACGGTGAGTCTTCTGCTGCAATCCGAAGTGACAGAGGCGGCGGAACAATGGTGATCGATGGTGGAAATTATGTTTCCAACGGCGTTGGTTCCCCGGCTATTTACAGCACAGCTGATATTGCGGTAAGCAATGCAACTCTGACAGCAAATGGTTCTGAGGCTATTTGTATTGAAGGTCTGAATTCTATTCATCTTTATGATTGTGACTTGACAGGAAACATGAGTGATCTGGATCAGAATGATAATACCTGGACTGTAATCCTTTACCAGAGCATGTCTGGTGATTCTGAGGTTGGTAACAGTACCTTCCAGATGGATGGCGGCAGCCTGACTTCTGAGAACGGCGGTGTGTTTTATACAACCAATACAGAGAGTACGATTACTTTAAATAACGTGGATATTAACTATAACGATGACAATGAATTTTTCCTGCAGTGCACAGGTAACACCAACCAGAGAGGCTGGGGACAGTCTGGGGTTAACGGAGCTGACTGTCACTTTACAGGAATCAGTCAGGATATGCAGGGAGATGTGATCTGGGATTCTATCAGTGATCTTGACTTTTATCTCACAGAAGGCAGCAGCCTGACAGGTGCAGTTGTAGATGATGAGAGCTATGCAGGCGAAGGCGGAGAGGGATACTGCAACGTTTATATAAGCGCAGATTCCACCTGGACTGTAACTGGCGACAGTACTGTCTCATCTCTGGAAAATGAGGGAACAATTGTAGATAGTAATGGAAAAACTGTAACAATTCAGGGTACAGACGGAACTGTGTATGTACAGGGCGACAGCGAGTACACCATTACAACTGGTTTCTACAGCGACACAGCAGATATGTCTGGAGCAACGGCAATCCAGGATCAGAGTGTTTATACAGTTGAGAAACCGGATCAGCTTTAAAATTGGATAAAGAAACTCTCCAATTTGAAGATTATGGGCTTGATGAGTTATAAGAAAAAACACTGGGCTACACTTTATTGTGGCTCAGTGTTTTTTCGTTAAAAGAAGAGTGAACCTGAATTATAAAAATCCCGGTCAGAAAAGAAGTATCAAGACAGTTCTTTTCTGACCGGGATTTTTTATGTTAAATTTAAAATCAAATTCGAATTCTCCGACGTAAGCAACTTCCGAAAATTCTCCTAAAAAGAAGGAGGGCCGGACCTTTTGGCCCGGCAAGTATGAAAAAGTATATTTATAATCTATGTAAAAAAGCTTTCGCTTTATTTGTTTATTAATATACGCGGAATTTGTGATGAATCTGTGAGAACAAATTGAAAAATATATGAGGAAAATCTAAAGAACTTATAAACTGGAACGCACCTGAAGTGACCGGCATAGGAATATACAGTATGAAAAAGCTGTGCATTCAAACTTAATTTCATGGTAATAAAATCTATCTACGATATATTGAAAATTTTATTCAGCTAAGAAAATTAGTCGTTGTAAAAGTTGTAATACTCATTTATAATGGAAAGAAGATTCAAGGTTATTGTTTACCGGAGATTTTCCAGCGTGAACAGTAACGATTCCAATGAGAATTTATAGGGAAAAACAGGAGGAAAACCTTGAAGAAAGAATTAGTTATTGTAATTGATTTTGGTGGTCAGTACAATCAGCTGGTTGCAAGACGTGTCAGAGAATGTAATGTATATTGTGAAATCTATTCTTACAAGACCGATCTTGAGAAGATCAAAGCCATGAATCCAAAGGGAATCATTCTTACCGGTGGACCGAACAGCTGTTACGAAGCTGATTCACCGACTTACCAGAAAGAATTATTCGAACTTGGTATTCCGGTGCTTGGGCTTTGCTACGGTGCACAGCTTATGATGCATGTTCTCGGCGGTAAAGTTGAGAAAGCAGATGTAAGTGAATACGGCAAAACAGAGCTGCTGGTTGACAAAAAAGACTCCAGAATTTTTGAAGGAGTATCAGAGAAAACAATTGTCTGGATGAGTCATACAGACTATATCTCCCAAGCAGCACCAGGATTTGAGATTTCTGCACATACAGCAGACTGTCCAGTGGCTACAGCCGAGAATGCGGAGAAGAAACTGTATGCGATCCAGTTTCATCCGGAAGTTCTCCATACAGTAGAAGGAAAGAAGATGTTATCCAATTTCGTACTTGGTGTATGCGAATGTGCCGGAGACTGGAAGATGGATGCATTTGTTGAGCATACAATTAAAGAAATCCGTGAGAAAGTGGGCGACGGCAAAGTCCTTCTGGCACTGTCTGGCGGTGTTGATTCTTCTGTAGCAGCAGGACTTCTTTCCAGAGCTATTGGCAAGCAGCTGACATGTGTGTTTGTAGATCATGGCCTTCTTCGTAAAGCCGAGGGAGATGAGGTTGAGGGTGTATTTGGTCCTAATGGACAGTTTGACCTGAATTTTATCCGTGTGAATGCACAGCAGAGATATTATGATAAACTTGCGGGAGTTACTGAGCCGGAAGCGAAGCGTAAGATCATTGGTGAGGAATTTATCCGTATCTTTGAAGAAGAGGCTAAGAAGATCGGTGCTGTTGATTTTCTTGCACAGGGAACCATCTATCCAGATGTGGTAGAGAGTGGTCTTGGCGGAGAGTCCGCAGTGATCAAGTCTCATCACAATGTAGGCGGACTTCCTGATTTCGTAGACTTCAAGGAGATTATTGAGCCGCTTCGTGACCTCTTCAAGGATGAAGTCCGCAAAGCAGGACTGGAGCTTGGAATTCCAGAGAAACTGGTATTCCGTCAGCCATTCCCGGGACCGGGACTTGGAATCCGTATTATCGGCGAAGTTACTGAAGAGAAAGTTCGCATTGTGCAGGATGCTGATTTCATTTACCGTGAAGAAATTGATAAGGCAGCAGAAGCTTATAAAATTGAGAACGGCAAAGAACCATCCTGGATGCCGAACCAGTACTTTGCAGCTCTTACCAATATGCGAAGCGTAGGCGTTATGGGCGATTTCAGAACATACGATTATGCGGTGGCACTTCGAGCAGTGAAGACGATTGACTTTATGACAGCAGAGTCCGCAGAGATTCCGTATGAAGTACTGAACAGGGTTATGAATCGTGTTATTAATGAAGTTAAGGGAGTTAACCGCGTATTCTACGACCTGACCAGTAAGCCACCGGGAACGATTGAGTTTGAATAAAAAAATGGAGCTCGGAAATCTAGCATTTATGCGGGTTTCCGGGCTCTTGTTGTGTGGTTTGAGTGCAGATTGAGTACAAAATATCAGGAAATGTGAAGCCCAAAAGAGCAAAATAGTAATGCATTTCCTTGATGTTTAATCTGCTCTTATATAGTTTTTTTAACAGTGAAATTTGTTGTTAAAAATTTTGTTTTACCCGATAATGACATTTGAGTGTCTTCATAAGGGAAATTATTTACATATTCCTCGTTCATTGGTGGCTTATGCTTGAATATAAGAGCGGCTTCAGCTCTTATTCTGTCATCGCCGCTGATGGGAGCAAATGAATAACACAAAGTTTCATTTGCCGTTAGTTTTTTCTTCCAATCATCCAATCTATCATGAGCAGCTATTCTGTCATGTACATTTGTAGATTCACCAATGTAAAGCATTTTCTTGATTGAAACAGTATGCTCGGTTGCGTTATATGTACATGTATATACGCAATATATACCGGATTGACGAGGAATACTGTCTTTATTAGCTTCTCTCCAATAACCATCGAAATCTAAAGTGATTTTTTTCATAATGTATTTTCTCCTTGTTAGCGTAAATACGCTTGAATCTTAGTTTGTAGTTGCAAATCTATTGAAAAACTAGATCAAAAGAGCAATTTACGTGTCAATATCTCTCCTTTCCCATAAATGGTTTGTGCCAAAAATCATTGACTAACGCTCTCAAACAAGGTATGATAAGACTGTCGAGGAATTAACAACCTAATTCAAGAGGATGTTGATTTTTGAAAAGGTCTTGAAGGCAGTTATGTGCTATCAAGGTCTTTTTCTTTTGAAATAGTTAATTTTCAGCAGAAAGACTTTCTATTAAATCAGACAGAGATTCTTCGTTGTTAGCATTTTCTGCTTTCCGAATTTTTACAATGCTTTCTAGGCGTGCTCCCATTTTTTTGTTTATTTTAAGTGCGGTTTCCAACTTTTCTAAAGAACCTTCATCTGCAGTAGCCAAGAGAAGTTTGGTTGCTGTCATGTATTTTTGAACGGCTTTATCAAAAGTAAGAGAAGAAAATAAGTTATGGAAGTCTTCGGCTTTGGCATGTTCTCCGTTGCTAGCTTTTTCAATCCCTCTTTGGTGTTTTGAATTTTGAACTAGCATTTCTCGAACTGTGTCGTTAAGTGCTTCGTCATAGAAAAACTCAGGACCAATTCCATAAAATAAGGATAATTTCTCTAGGCTAGCACTAGAGGCCTTTTTATCTTCTTGATTTTCCCAGTTAGAAATTGTTGCACGATTAACATTTATTGCTTTAGCAATTTCTTCTTGTGTAATTCCGTATATTTCTCGAATATTTTTTAAATTATTCATATGTACAACCTTCCTTTTGACATAATATAACATGTTCTTCGCCATTTGTCAACTAAAACATGTTGTAAATCGAAAACACAACAAAATACAATAAAAGACAACATCAAAGGCGACAATATTTTGAAATAGAAATTGTTTTTTTGTTTCTCTATATAGTAACGTTGGATAAATCCATTATTTGGGTATGAATGAATAAAGCAGAATGCAAATTTAACAATTGGTACTTACATTCTGCTTTATTATTTATGCATAAGAATTTCGGTCTCATTTTGTGGGAAGAAATCTTTCTATTTTTCCGTTTATACAGATCAATAAAATAGTGCAATTGGATGTAAAATATAAATTTTGTCTTTTTCTTTAAAGAGATTAAGCATAATTTGGTTTATAGTAGAATAAAAGCCAGCAAAGTCATTAGTTTGTGGAGGTGCATCTTCTGCTGAAATGATATTTGTAATATATCCTAATATAGAAATGTTTCCACCATACTTAAAGGCAATGATTTCAGGAGCATCTCTAAAATTTTTATCATCCAAAGGAATAAGCATGTCTTCGGTCATAATAAACCTATTGTAAGGTATGGTGTTACGTATAACTTCAATTGTTTTTGCAGTATCCTTTCTTTCTGGTTCGGCATTGCTAATGGTGGTTTCTAATTCTTTAATCTGTTCCTTGATTTGTTTGACCTGTTCCTTTACATCCGGAGGTAATTGGGAACCTTTAGGCATAGTAGCTTTTAATTGCCGAATCATTTCATCCATTTGCTTTTTGTTTTGCTCATTTGAAAATTTAATTGCTCCATTTTCGGAAAAAAGTTTCTGAAAATATTCGAAATCGAGGAATGTAGGATGTTCGTTTAGTAGTATAATATCTCCAATAGATTGGGGGGATTCAACTAAAAGATGATCTGAAGTCATATACTCAAATACTTTATCGAAAGCATAGTCATGCAATACTTTTTCCTGAACATTTTTGACCAATTTTGAAGTTGCTTCTGTATCTGAATCGGTTGTTTGGATATCTCCCTTTAATGAGGCCCCTATGCCAATTACTTTGGCACTTAAATCGCCAGTGATATCAGCTGTTGTATCTAACTGTGATGATACAGTATCTGTAATTTCTTTTTCTTTGCCTTTTTTCGTTAATAACCCTTTTTCAATCTGAGCAAGAAATGAATTGATTGAATCTTCATCATAATATAAAAAACGTCTCATAAAAGCCTCCTTTATTGGGACAGTAATTGTAGTTGACTTCTCTGCAATTCCAATTCTACTTTCTCTTTAGTCTCTGCTATTTCATCTATAGCTACCTGTGTTGCTTCATTTGGATTATCCCTAGCAGATTTCAATGCACCCTGATAGATGTAATTCATTTTCTCCCATTTTAACAGGTCATTGAATACTTTATAACTTCTGATATTGAGTAAAGCATCCTGTAAAGCAAGCGTATGTGCTTTCCCTCTGCTGTTATATCCGATTTCGAGATAAGAGGAAAGCACCGGATTCAGATGGATAGACACAGTATTGTCCTTTAATAAATTATCATCTCCACGCTCCCCGCTGATCTGGAGGATGCCGGAATTGCAAAGAACCATAAGTACACCCATCAGATCACCGACTGTTTCCAGACGAAGTCCGGCAGTATCACTACCATTCAAAGCATTATAACTGACACCGAGTGCAGCTGCAATTTTTTCTAACTGAGGAGGTTGTGGCTGCATTTTATTTGTTTCGTATTTTCGGATAGAAACCGGATGGATGCCGGTCAGCTCAG
>PPYF01638394.1_pt1 | contig 96083 bp, 97 predicted proteins | sample 1559871 | NCBI WGS metagenome assembly PPYF01 (sample SAMN08240021, study PRJNA423297) | Human gut metagenome, whole genome shotgun sequencing project.
CATACATAGACTCTTCTAGGATTTTAGCTTCATCTAATTGATAAATATTTTTTTGAGCTATTTCACCATCTTCTGTGACAGCTGTTCTTTGAATGAAACGAGCTGGATCATTTGAACCTTTTCCTTTTCTGGTTTTATCTAAAGAGTGTATCATTTTTTTCGCTCGGTCAATCTGAGCATTACGAATCTTACTTTGATAAGCTTTATATTTGGGCGAATAGGTAATAATGACCGTTTCATCCATATCTCCTGTTACAAGAGGGTATTCTTTATAATAAATATTGTTATATACTTCTGGATCTGATTCATCAAGTGTCCGTAGGTCAATTAGTTTGTTGGAACCAGGAACTTTAGACTGAGTTGGTAAGAGTGCTAAATCACGTTCTTCTTTTTTCATTTTTTCAAAGAATAAGTGATCACATAAGAACGATTACCAAAACTGTTCAGAAAACGATTGCTTTTTCCACCTAAACCAGCATCTGAGCAAAAAATGAATTCACTGCAATTAAAATTTTTGATTATCTTCTTTTCAATTGGTTTTAATGTGAGTTGTTCGTTTTGGTTTCCTGGAAATATATCAAATGCCAAAGGAATACCATCCGCATCCATAAAAAGTCCCATAGTTACGATTGGGTTGGGACGATGTTCTTTATTTTTTCCATATTTTTTGATGCCATCTTCAACTTCAATCTCGAAATAATAGTTTGTGCAATCGTAATATAAAATCTTAGAATTCTGTGGAAGAATAAAGTTGGAATTCTTGTATAATTCTTCCTGAATAAAGTCGGATTCCTCAGCGAGAACGGATAAGGCACGATAAAGATCCTGGAGTGAATATTTTGGCGGTTCTAATAAAGAATGACAGTAATTATAACTGTTGAGTTTACTAGAAGGAGCCAGTATTCTTGTATAAATCAAATCTGTGAGGATTGCTTGGAAATCATACGAAAACTTATGATGATTACGTATATTACTGCAAATGTTATCCATTCTTAGCTCGCTGCATATCTTCTGTAAAAAATAAATATCCGATATTAAATACGCGTTCTTCGTCAAGTGGAATGCAAGCAAGAGGAGACAAAGAAGGGGAGACTTTTTCTTTTTGCTGATTGTAAGCAAGAGTTTCTTTTTCGGCTTCTTTCTTTGCCCAGTCCATTAGCTCTTTTTCATTGCCTGAAAACTGTTCTAAGAGAGTATTATATTTTCCAAGTTTTTTATAAATACGAGAGGATGTTTTTCCGTTATCTTTTCGATAAGATTGTTTGATATAAACATCTTGATTTCCTTTATTTCCTGTAATAGAAACATACATATGATAATTCCTCCACCCCTTTTTCTTTATTATACCGGATAGATAATAGATAACTATTGTATGTGTGGTAAAAATAGGAAGTTAAGCAGATATTTTAATTTTTGAGGTGTTTGCAATGTACGGTATATCGTGATAGAATGATAAAAAAGTTAAGGAGTGGTGTTGGAAAATGGAATCTACATGTAAGACTAAAATTGTATCATCATTGTTGCGGGAGTCCGGAAAAGGAAAGCTTGATTTTTCTCATCCTTTTCAGAGAAAGGAGGGACAGTGGACCCGGTATATGGAATCGTTGGAAGTGGATTCGCTGTTAAGAGGATATTCTATCAATTTAGTTTATATTTGGAAAAAAGACAATAAAAACTATGTGATAGAAGGAAAGCAGAGGATTACTACCCTACAGAAATATAAAGGGGACAAATTTCCACTTTCTAAGAAACTTGATTCGGTTATGATTGATGGGGAAACTTATGAAATTGCAGGTAAAAGGTTTTCTCAATTAGATGAGATTGTACAAGACAAACTATTGAATGCAGAAGTCTTGATTTTTGAAATGTGGGACTGCACAGAAAAAGAAGTACGGGATATGTTTGTGCGTTTGAATAGTGGAAAGCGATTGAACGGAGCACAGATGCTGACAGGCCTTTTAAATCTTGACATTAGTACAGAACTTTATAAAATTATGGAGCATCCATTTTGGGCAAAGACTGGAATTACAAAAGGTGATATCAGATCAGATAATATGCGTAAAGTAGCCTGCCAAATACTAATGCTTATTTCTGGATACGAATATACTGCTTTTGATCAAAAGAATATTGAAAAGTATGTTGAAATATTGAATAGTGATTCTGAGGAAAGTATCCGTTTGATTGGACATGCCTTGGAGGTTCTTGACAAGTTAGATGAAAAGATTGTGGATAAAATGGATAAGATGAAAAAGTTATCCATTCCAATGGTAGTTGCAGCAATGGATGTAGTGTACGGAGATGAAGAAAAAGAAAACAGTTATCTGTTATGGCTGAAAGACTTTTTTGAAAATTATGATAATCAGACAAAATATCTGGAATATTGTGGAAGAAGTACGGACAAAGGTGAAAATGTAAAAGGACGTTGGGAAATCTTTTCAAAAGTTGTATCAGAGTAATAAACATAACGTAGTAAATTGTTAAATTACTTAGATATTGACACATACAATATCTTATGTTAGAGTGAAAATGAATTAACATTTATACTCATAAAAATCAAAGATGAGTACAAAAATTTTTTCCGATAAAGAATCGGAAACAGATTTTGGAAACAGGTGGCTGTTTCAATAAGAAATAAAGAATTATTAGGCATTTAGAATGAAAAATATTCTAGGTGCCTTTTTTTATTTCAATCAACGAAAAAGGAGGATAGAGTTAAGCCACAAAAGAAAGAAAAATAGGAGGAAAATCATGAACCAAGAGTACTTAAAAGGAATTCACAGTGAGATGTGTGGAAAAGATGCAATTATTTTTCGGGCAACAGAAAATAATATAATCAGCTTCTTAAAGAATAGTCTATCTGCAGAACGTTCAGAAATCAGAACATTGGATGGGAAACGCTTTCTTACAACAATAAAAGGGAAGTGGATTGATATTTGCCCAGATCGAATGTACCTGGAAGAGAAGTTAAAACCATTGCTTCTGGCTGTGAAGGAAGGTAAAAAAAATCTGATACCATTAAAACAAATAGGTGCAGAACAGTTAGAAGGATATTGTCCGCCAATGCCAGACTGGAACTATTTTTTCTGGTCAGGTTATAGTGATGAAGATTATGACAACTTCAGAAAACAGGAAGAACCCAAAACGGTTTTCTATGAAGCTTTTGGAGAAAAATTTCCGATACAGCTAATAGTAAAAGGATATTCCTACACCGGAAATTTAGAAATTGAAATGGTGAACTGGAAATACCGATATCCTTCACCATGGGCAACCCTGACCGTTGATTTGCATGAGGTGTGCGAAAAGGACTGTACCTATGTAGATACGAACCATCATGGAAGAAAAATTTTGTCCTGGATTTCAGAAAGCGGATTAGGAGAAGTGACAGGAGAAATCAGCAGAAATGGATATTGTACTTATGAGAAAGTTCGTTTCTATCCGGAACGATTAAAGTATTATGATCTGGAAGGGTATCGCAGATATGAAGCAAAATATGAAGAAATACACAAAACATCACTGAAAAGAAATAATTAAAGAACAGGAGGAAGCAGGATGAAAAACTATGAGTATGAACAGAACAAAAATTATGAAAGTACAAAGCAGATGTTTGAAGAATGTCGAAAAGATGTGGGCGTTTCCAAGGGTGTAAAAAGGGCAATTCCGGTGGTTGATGATGAGATTTGCTTTTCGGATATTCCGGAAAATGGAGTGTGTATTACGTCGCAGTTCGAAAACGGACTTTGCGGAGAAATTATCTGGTGCCGGAACGGAGAAGACATCTATATGCTGCACAGCAGTATTCGTCTTGCCGATCATACAGTCTGGCTTCAGATGGACAAGAAAGGCAAAAGTGAGGCACTACATCTAAAATTATTTTCCGAAGAAGGAACTACAAAGAAAATGAAAAATGAATTTCAGGGGATTTTTATTTCACCTTCTATGCAGGTGAAACGATTTTACGAATATTGTTTTTGGCCAAATTATGTAAAAGGTATAAGACCGATACAGGAAGACAGCCTGAATTTTTATGAGATTTTAAAAAAGATTGTAAGATGTATTGGATCTGATTTTCAGTATGATTTAGAAACAATGCGTATATAGAATAAGGCATTTTGAATGGAAATTCTAAGTGTCTTTTTTTATACCTATCAGGCAGGAAAATAATTTCCTGCCTACTTTAAAAAGGAGAGAAAGAGCATGAATAAAGTAATAATGACCGGATACGTTGTAAAAGATCCGGAAGTAAATGAATTTAAAAGGAAGAGGCGCAGAAACAAAAGGGCATCGAAATACGGATTAGTTGCAAGTTTCCGATTGTCTGTAAGGCGTCCTTTTAAAACGAAAGACGGAACAAAATATGATTATTTTTCCTGCTCTGCATTTGATAAGAGTGCAGAATTTATAGAAGAGTATATCGAAAAAGGAGATTGCGTTGGAATAGAGGGAATCCTTTTAAATGATAATTATGAAAATGAGGATGGAATGACGATGTATAGAGATAAGATAAATCTTGATAAAATCGAATTACTCCGCAAGCGAAAAGACGAAGATGAGAACGATTACGAAGATGAGGAAGAAGAGGATTACGATGACGAATTTTATGATGAGGATGATTATGAGGACGACGAAGATGACGACTATGAGGAGGAATATCTAGAAGAGGATGACGACGAAGAGGATGACGACGAAGATGAGGAAGAAGATGGATATCATCGAAGTATAAGGAAAAGCAGTCAGAAAAAAGGAAACTCTGATCCCCGTAGAAGAAATAGCAGGATAAAGAAACCTTGTTCCAGGAAAAAGTCAGAGCAAAGGAAAAGAGAACAGCCGGAAAGGAGAAATCGGCAGTCGAGAAAAAGTGTGCCTGAAAGAAGAAGGAATGAAAATAAAAAAAGAAACCTGGTGGACGAAGAATTTGAGCGTGTACAAGAATCAGAATATAACAATTATGGATTTGACTAAAAATACTCGAAGAGAAAGGAAATGGTACTGTTATGAGCGGTAAGTGGAAATATTTTGTGAAAAAGTATCAAAACTTTTGCATTGTGTCGGGCATTGCAGGATTTTTGTTAGCTCCGTTCTTATGGCCCTTTTTTCTTGCAATTCTAGTTAATACATTATCCCTTACAGTGCCGGTTTTGTTGGTGTATCTGTTGGTCTGTCATTTGAAAAAGAAGCCCCAAGAAGTGAAGGGAGAAACCTTAGCGGAGCATAAGGAAAGAGATAAACCGAAAGCAACAGTGACGGAAGAGGTGCCAAAAAAGAAGGAAGCACCCATTTATCAGAAAGCAAAACAGCAAATAGAAAAGGCGATAGAAACTGAAAAGAAGACAGAAACAATTCTTGATGTTCCCCAAGAGCAGTGGAATGAAGCAGACATAGCAGCAAAAAAATGGTATCTTGGAGAAGGAAGAGAAAAATTTCTTCGTATTTCGAAGAAACTGGCGGCAGAAGGTATCTATTCATTTTCTATTGGGAAAGACGGATTATGTACTATCCGAACAGAGAAAGGATTTCGCAGAGTTGCTGCAATTCGGGATTTTCCGGCAGATAAAAGAATACTCATCAAAAAGGAGTTGGAAAAAGAAGGCGGTTACTCTGTAAAAATTTCTGGTCGTTATATGTGGATTACAAGGAGGTAGTGACTTGTTAGAGTGCAGATATGCTTCTTCCATTTATTATAATCAGGAAAACGGATATACTGTGGCAGTATATGAAACAGAGGAGAACATTCCTGAAGGGAAGAATGGAATTGGAAAAAGGCAGTTTGTGGCAGTTGGCTGTGAATTGCCCAGAAACGAAGGGATTGGTATCTCTTTAAAAGGACAGTGGAAAGAATCAGAGAAATATGGAAAACAGTATCATGTGGCATCTTTCCAAATTCAAATGCCGACAACAGAAGAGGGGGTAAAAGCGTACCTTTCTTCAGGATTGGTGAAAGGAATTGGGCCTGTTATCGCAGAAAGGGTTGTAGAACGATTTGGGAAAAATACCTTCTATGTTTTTGAAGAATGCCCGGAACGATTGCTTGAAATTCCTGGAATTACACAAAAAAAACTGGAGCAGATTTTAGATGGCTATTATCAAAGTGAAAATATCCGTCAGCTTTCAATTTTTCTGTCTTCTGCGGGAGTAACACCAAAGAAGATAGAAAAAATCCAGGAACATTTTGGACACAAGGCAGTCAGCATTATTAAAAAGGATCCATTCCGGTTGTGTGAGATAGAAGGGTTTGGATTTAAAACAGTGGATCCGATAGCAAGGAAAGTAAAACATTTTCAGGCAGATAATCCTTTACGAATAAAAGCAGCTATATTATATGTTTTAAAAGAAGCAGAAGGGGAAGGGCATCTCTATTTAGAGGTGTCTGACATTTTAACAAGAGCCAAGCCGTTGTTGGTGCGTGGAGATAAAAAAGGCAGTGTAACAGAACGGAAAATTCGTGATGCTGGCAATTCTCTGATCAAAGATGATAAAGAACTAATCTGTAGTTATACAAAGATTTATTCTAAGAAAAATTATGAGTCAGAACAAAAGGCTGTTATACAACTTGCCACGCTAAGCAAGTATCCGATAAAAAGGTATGATGTAGAGAAATGGATTTCCAATTTGGAAGCCAAAGAACACATAAAATTAGCGGAAAAGCAAAGAAAAGGGATTGAAATGGTTTTTCAAAATTCAATTTCCATTATAACAGGAGGACCTGGAAGTGGGAAAACAACCCTGCTGCGTTTTATTGTTATGATCCAGGAAAAATTGAATATGGATAGTATGATTTTATTGGCAGCACCTACCGGAAGAGCACGACAGAGAATGTATGAAGCAACGGGGTATCCGGCACTGACGATACATAAAAGTATCGGACTTACAGGAGCAGAAGGTGAAGGAGCATGGAATGCTGGAGAAATGCTTTGCGATGATTTGATCATTATTGATGAGTGCAGCATGGTAGATATGCATCTGTTTACAAGTCTGATGATGAAAATAAAGACCGGAAGTCGGATTGTTTTTGTGGGAGACAAAGACCAGCTGGAATCAGTAGGGCCTGGAAATGTATTTAAAGAACTCATTGACTCCAGAGTCATTCCAGTTACTGTTTTAGATCAATGTTTCCGGCAGGAAAACCCTACTATTTTGGAGAATGCGATAAAAATCAACTGTGGCAAACAAAATCTGGTATATGATGACAGTTTTTCTTTTATAGCGGCACATGATGATGAAGAAGCCGCGAAAAAGATTATGAAACTTTTTGATGTGGAGTGGAAGTTGCAAGGGAAAAATGTAAATGCAGTGCAGGTATTAACACCTTTAAGGGAGGATACGAAGGTAAGCGCAAATGCTTTGAATCTAAAAATCAAAGACAGAATCAATCCTTACCAGAGAGGACAACAGGAAATCAAAAATGGAAACAAAATTTTTCGTATACAGGATAAAGTGATGCAGACGAAAAATGAAGATGAAATTTCCAACGGAGATATCGGGATTGTACGAAAAATAGGAAAGATGAGCGGTAAGAAATATATGGAAGTAGATTTTGGAGAAGAGCGGGTTATGCGATATCAGGAAGGAGAATCTTGGAACCTTGTTCATGCGTATGCAATTACTGCACATAAGGGACAAGGCTCCGAGTATCCGGTAGTCATCATTCCTATTTTGTCATGTTTTCGGCGGCATACCTTAAAGCGAAATCTATATTACACCGCAATTACAAGGGCAAAAAGAAAAGTCATTCTTGTGGGAAGCAAACAGGCATTTTCCCAGGCAATACGGGCGGGAAGATCCAAAAAAAGAAATACGTTGTTATCTTATCGGTTAAAAAAAGCATTTACGGAGGTTTCGGATAAGAATGAAGCGGCATAAGAAAATAGTGGTAAACTGCTTATAAAAGCAGAAAGAGTTTTAATGCGAAAAGAACATAAACAATTCTTCCTTATCATACGGAAGGAGGATGATCTGGTGAGAAAAATAAGTGGCATCTTTTTTTCGTGTGTGATAAAATAAGAAAAAGAGGAATAGGCAGGTGAATATAGATTGAAAGTTGAAAATATACTGGCAAAGAATATTAGTTCTGCAGGAGAGAAAGCCTCCTATGATGCAGCATGCAAACGCCTTCTGGCAAATAAGGTGATCTTGGCATGGATTATGAAAAGTTGTATAGAGGAATATAGAGATTGTGAGATTCAGGAAATTGTAGAGAACTATATAGAAGGAGAGGCAGATGTTGCAGACGTACCCGTAAATATAGATGAACAGGTATCAGAAGAACAAATACAAAATGGAGCAACCGAAGATGCTTCTATTTATGAAGGGGTGGTTACATACGATATTCGCTTTTGTGCGAAGGCTCCGGTGTCAAAAGAAAAAATTCGATTGATCATAAATATTGAAGCGCAAAATGATTTTTATCCAGGCTACCCGATTATAAGCAGAGGAATTTATTATTGCAGCAGATTGATATCTTCGCAGTATGGTGTTGAATTTTCAGATGCACATTATGAGAAGATAAAGAAAGTCTATAGCATTTGGATTTGTATGAATCCACCGAAATATCGGGAAAATAGTATAAACAGATATTCTATTACAGAAGAACAGTTAATTGGTAGTTGTTCGGAAAGAAAAGAAAATTATGATTTACTAACGGCAATTATGATATGTTTAGGGGACTCTGATGATGAAAATGCTTCAGGTATCTTAAAGTTACTGGAAGTTTTGCTTTCTTCGGATCGTGAAGTAAAGGAAAAGAAAGAGATATTACAGAATGATTTTTCAATTGAAATGACAAAGACATTAGAAAGAGAGGTGTCTACTATGTGTAATCTGAGTAAAGGCGTTGAAGAAAAAGGAATTCAGAAGGGTATTGAAAAAGGAATTCAGAAGGGAATTGAACAAGGAATTGAACAAGGAATTGAACAAGGAATTGAGAAAGGAATTCTTCTTTCAATTAGAAACCTTATGGAAACAATGGGGTGGTCGGTAGAACAGGCAATGGAAGGCCTGAAAATTCCTAAAGAAGAAAAGAGCAAGTATTTAGATGAATTGAAAAAAATGTAAAAGTACAAAATATATAAATTTTGAAAATAGAGGTGAGCAGTATTATTGTTGTTCACCTTATCGCATGGTTTGTCTGAAACGCAAAGACATTAGAAAGAGGTGCCTATTATGTGTAATCTGAGTAAAGGCGTTGAAGAAAAAGGAATTCAGAAGGGTATTAAAAAAGGAATTCAGAAGGGAATTGAACAAGGAATTGAGAAGGGAATTCTTCTTTCAATTAGAAACCTTATGGAAACAATGGGGTGGTCAGTAGAACAGGCAATGGAAAGCCTGAAGATTCCTGAAGAAGAAAAAACGAAATATTCAGATGAATTAATATAGGTTTTTTTATGATGAGTGTGGGCAGAAAGCTTGAGTAAAATCAGCTTTCTGCCCGTCTTTTATATATAACAGTTACAAAAAATATGATACAAATAATAGGAGATATCACAGTATCTTACATACCATAAGTGTTTTGCTTGCAAAATGGTGAGTTGCTTTTTAGATGTCATAAAGATACGTTGTGCTATTTCAATAAAAAGTAAAGCATGATGGAGATGCAGAATAGGTTCTGCGCATGCGTTTTTTGTGCACTGAAATGAAGAGAAAATTCCTTAGTTCCAATGAGAAACATAGGGAATATCGAATGTATCTTGTGAAGAAATATGCTACACTACCGAAAAAGGCATGGAGGACAGTAGAATGAATTATAAAGATCAAGTAAAGAAGTATCTTGAATATTGCGAATATAGGAAAGAATTGGATTGGAATACGCTGAAGGCATACAGAATTGATTTAAGACAGTTTTTTGAGTTTGCACAGGAAGATGTCCCAGAAAAAAGCAAAATAGAAGGCTATATAGTGGAATTACATAAAAAATACAAGCAGAAAACAATAAAACGTAAAATTGCATCCATCAAAGCATATTATAATTATTTGGAAGAGTGCGAAATTATCGATGATAATCCGTTTAGAAAAATCAAAGTAAAATTCAAGGAAACGACAATTTTACCTAAAATAATCCCGCGTGAAGAAATTGAATCTCTCTTGAACTATATGTATTCGCATGAGCATAGAAATAGCAATGAAAAGATGTACAAATACTGGCTGAGAGATATATCTGTAATAGAAACTTTGTTTGCCACAGGAGCCAGAGTGTATGAAGTATCAAATATAAAAATAGACTGTATAAATTTGAATACAGGTCTAATCAAGATCATGGGAAAAGGCGGTAAGGAAAGATATATTCAGATTGCTTCCGCTGAGATTTTGAATATTCTAAAAAAATATTACAAACATAATTCAGAAGCAATTAAGAAAAGTGGATTTTTCTTTGTAAACAGCCGGGGGAATAGATATACGGAGTATTCCATTAGGTTAATGCTCAAAAAGTATACAAAATTAGCAGGTATTGAAAGAAACATAACTCCCCATATGTTCCGTCACTCATTTGCTACATATCTCATAGAAGAAGGCGTTGATGTTAGTTGTGTACAACAAATTCTAGGACATAGTTCAATAAAAACTACTCAGATATATATTCATATTGCAGCAAAAAAGCAGGCTGAGATTTTAAGAGAGATGCATCCCAGAAAATACATGAATATACTTAGAGTAGCATAAAAATATTTCTTTTAATTCATTACAGCTATAGATTACGATCAGCTTGATTTAAGGTGGTCTTTTTTGTGTACATAAAAAGCATATTGGGTAATGGTTATATTTATTGTACAGGTAAAATAGAGATTTATCTGTATTATTTAAAAAGCTAATCTGGAGGTTATGAAGAAAAATATGGAAAAAAAAGTAAGTATTTGTTATAATTAAAATGATAATTAGTAGTTATCAGGTATTGAAAGGATATTAGAGGTTATCTTATTATCTGGTACTTACACTAACGATTGGGATAAAATTTTTATAATTATATTGCGAATGGAAATGGGGTTAATAAATGATGATTAAAGAATATGATAAATGTAAAGAGCAAATTCAAGAATTAATAGATATTGCGAATTTAGAGAAAGAACGGCTTCATATAATAACAATATTTGATAACCCATATCAAACTGATGCCTTATCTGGAATGATTTATCCAATTGAAATTGAAGATATTGAAGCCGGATTTTTATGTTCCGCCGAGAAATATACCGGATACATGGACTATAAACTTTTTGAAAAAGATTTATCTACTGAGATATTTGCTGATCCCAATATTAAGTACTGCGTATACAATACCTCTCAACAAGGAATAGGTATATGCAGAAGAAATTATGTTCCAATGCTATGTGAAAAATATCAACTGCATAATCTCACATGTAATGCTTACACGCTTAGTCTTTTAATGAATAAAGCTCATTATTTTTCACTACTGCAACCTTTTGGGCATATTCCAAAGACAGATATTTTTACTAATTATGGGTTATGTTTTAAAAGTGTAAACTCGCAATATGTTATACTTAAACCGGCTTTAGAATGCGCTGCAGTTGGTGTGAAAAAAATGGAGAATGATACTTTATCGATAATAGATGAATTAAGGGCTATGAGAGATAAATATAATCAAGATATAATTTTACAGGAATACATATCTGGTTATGAAGTTTCTGTACCTGTAATTAGAAAAGGCGATAATTTGATTGCATTACCGCCTGTTTGGGTAAAATTCAATGAAGATATTTTAACATATTCTTCAGTAGATAACTTTGAGTATAGTTTTTCTGTTCTTCCTGATAAAGAGTTCCCATATAATGAGGTGATTTCTGCATTAATCAGTCACGCATCACAAATTATGGCATATATAAATTCTGACGGCTTAACAAGAGTGGATTATAGAATAAAAAATTCCAAGGATTTTTACGTGTTTGATATAGCAGCACTCCCCATTTTGGCAAATACTGGTACATGTATGCAGTCATTTAAATACTTATTCGGTGAAAAAGAAAGTCTTTTCAAAGCTATAATAGGGTCAGTTCTCTATTAGTCAGTCCAATAATTAATATCTGAGAACAACAGTATTCTCAAATAATTATCTGAACAATAACCTGTAGACAATGTTTGATTCTCTTTAAGAGGGATTAAAGTATTGTCTACAGGTTGGTTATTTTTATAAATATTGCAAAGCACATCATTTCTTTTTAATAAAAAGGGATATGAAAATGTTGGTATTAATTTCGCAGTAATATCTTTTCTGCAATCGCTTTCCAATTTTAAAGCCTCTTTAGAGTTCCCACGCAAGTACTCTATACCTGCAAGATTTGTTTGTAATAGATACTTATTATAATATCCTTTTTGGGCATTTTGACATTCTTTCCAAGCTTCTTTAAGAATTTTGTATGCCTTTTCCATTTCCCCAGCTGCTGTTAGTAAAATTGCATAATTTGATTTACAAATGAAAGGTTCATGCATTTTATCACGTATATTGTAATTCTCCCATACAGTTTCCTCATATTCCCTGAGTAGTTGTTGAGGATTGCTATCTTGAGAATATAATTTTGAAAAAATATACATTTGTATAATTATACCCCAATACTTTTCTATTTTTTTAGAAGTAATATAATCTACAGCATCCTTTAATACTTTTTCACTTTCTTTATAATTGTTACGCCACATCAGATCACCTGCATAATTGCAGGCTGCTCTTAGATACTTTTTATAAAAGAATTCTTTGTTTCTTTCTAAAATTAGAAAACCAGATTTTAAAACATATAGTTTGTCTGGGACATTTGAAACAATATTTATTTTGCATAAAAGAGAAGCATACCGCATTTCCCAATACTTCAAACTGGCTGTATTACTTTTTCTAATATGCTCTTTATAAATATCACACACTTTAAAATAGTGAGCAAAGATTCTTTTTTGCTGTAATCTGGTTTGAATAGAAATATAAGATTGCAAAAGCAATTCTTTTTCTGCAAGCCTTAAAAATAGTTCATCATTATTCAGTGTTTTAACATACTGTAAACTTTTCTCTAATAAAACAAGTTCATTTTTGATCAAATCAGAATAATCATTATAGATGCGTCCTACACACATTTCTCTTATGTATATCAGTTCGAATATAAATTCTGGTAAATAAATAGATATTGTAAAATCTTTATTATTCCAAATATTCTTTTCTCTGAAAAAAGTGTCAATAATTTTATAGCATTTATTATATTTGTTAAGGTTATATTCTTTGTAGGCACTTGAAAGTGTATTAAAAAACGAAATGTAAGGCGATTGAGAGAGGAACTCGCTTAACTCCAGAATTTCCTCATTAGTGCTACTCATTTCACCTCTGGCGATAGCACAATATGCCAAAACAGCATTAGCATATGCATTATCATAATTTTTAATTTTATGATAAAGTTTATATTTAAGAATATAACTAAAAGGAACTTCTTTTTCTAGTTTTCTAGCAAATATTTCAAAACGATGTAAAACAATATACTCTGGAATTTTTTCTTTAATATTATTCCTGACTATACTGGGTACTTCATAATATATGGTATGATTATAAGGAATGTTTTCTATCATTCCATTTTTTTCTAGGATTTCAAGTCCTCGTAATAATTCGTAACTACTTAATTCTGAAAGCAGCATCACAAGATTATTAAAAGGAAGTGCTTTATCAAACAAAGCAAGCGAAAGGATAATCATCCTAATATATTCATCCTTCATTGTAAGAGAATCTAATTTTTCATTATAGTACTTTTCTATGTTATTACAATTGTTTCCTAGTTCTATTAGATATTTTATTGGGATATGACGGGCAATAGAGTAGAGAGATTTATCAACAAAATATGCGAGATCATTATCAAACGGGGAATCAATATACATTATTTTCCCATATTTGAAATATATTTCGTCAATAAGTTTGTTTTTCCCATTAATGCTAGTGTCTAGAAGAACCAATACTTTAGTATCATTAAATTGCTCTTTTGAAATAGCTCCCAATATTTTATGAAAAAAAAGCAATCCTTTATTATCATAGTTATCCAAATTATCGAATATGAATAATTGATTATCGCTGTTTTCTTTTTTTATAAAGAAATGAAGAAGTGCGTCAAGCTCATCTTTTTCTTCAGATGATAATAACGTCTCTAATATATTTTCAACTGAAATAAAGGCTACATTCGCTATAGTAGCTGCTACATCTTTAGCCAGACTAATGCTGTTCTGCTTCTTCTTCGAAAAAGAATAGAATTTGTTCATTATATCTAAAGGAATGCAATTATAATCATCAAACTTATTTTTGAATTCTGCTCGAAATCGTATAACATGATATTTCTCATCAAAACAATCGTTTTCAGACAGAAAAGTCTTTCCGCTTCCTTTCTCTCCACACAAAACAATGAACGATTCTGTGTGCAATTCCCGTAATATAGTTATAAGTGTTTTCCGTTGGTATTCGAATAATTGACTCATTATTATTGTCTGTCTCCTATTTAATATCACTGACTATACATCTTCATATAATTATTCATCAAAGATATCCCAGATAATAAGGTAACCTCTAATATCCTTTCGATACCGGATAACTACTAATTATCCTTTAATGTTCATGAAGCTAAGAATAAGAAGTACTATTTTCCATATGAGAGGATGTGATTTTACGTTCAATTAGAAACTTTATGGAAAAGAGGGGATGATCAGTAGAACATGCAATGGAAGGGCTAAAAATTCCTGAAAAAGAAAATAGCAAATATTTAGATGAATAAGAAAGCATTAAAGTACAAAATATATGAATTTTGAAAATAGTAAGGTGAGCTGTGCTCTGGCTGTTCCCTTATTGTATGGTATGGATAACTACGCATACTCTTTGAATAAAATTCTAAAGCTGTTTAGTACTAGAAAAGATATAGACGAAAATAAAGTAAAATCACAAGCTCGAGTTGGGGGAAGAAACAAATCTTCTTTACTGTTGAAAGAGAAGGCTTATCCAGTAGAAAATAGTCCGATTTTACATTAAAAAATTGTGTACAAGATTGCATATAGTTGTAAAATTTAGTATAATATCAGTTATTAAAGACGGAAGCAAAAAAGGAGGAATTCCATGAATAAACGTATCGCAAAGAAGAATTTAAAAAAAGCTTTTAAAGAAATGGAAAGTAGCCGTGGAAATGGCGTTTCAGTTATTATAAAAACACAGGCATACGTAGATAAAAATGGAAAAGAATGCGATCCATTAGAAACACCAAATGCCAGATTTATCCAGTTAAAACGTCCTAAAATTCAATATATTAGGAATACGGAGAAATAAGAATACTATCTATATTAGAGAAATTTTTTGCATTGAAAGGATCTATTTACTTTCGGTTTCTTATATTTTGTGTAAGGAGTCGCTTCGTATGAAGAATAATAATTTCAAAAAACAATAAAAATCTTATGATTCTAAAACTGTTGTTGACAGTTTCTCTATCTAATGCTAGGATAAAGTTGTATTCATTTATGCACAAGCAAATTTGTGCAATGAATTTTTATTCTGCATAGTAGCAGAAGATTTACTTTGGCATAGTCTGCAATAAAATATAGGAATAAGTTTAAGACAAGGTATAGAAAGACAAATACCTTGTCTTTTTTTGCGTGTAGAAAGGAGGAACATACCTAAAATTTGCAGACAGAAAGGAGAGAAAATGGCAGAGATAAAACTATTTGATACCTGGACATTTCAGGAAGAAATGCCGGAACCATTCAGCCAGTTTTTAAAAAAAGAAGGATTACGAAAAACTACTACTATGGTGGAATGGCTTTCCCAGTATAATCAGGGAAGACAGGCAACACTGCATCCCCCTACATTGAGGGCAATGCTCAATATTGCAGGGATTTATTTGAAAAAAACAGAAGGAGCCCTTGGATTTCAAAAAGGAAATTATGATTTGTTGAACTTCTATTGTATGGAATATGTAAAGGGAAATCAACGCCACGCATTGGTTTATAATCCGATCAGTGCAAAAATACGTGGTATCTGTAAAACAGAAAAACAAACATATAAAGCTCTGGATTTTGTTGAAAGAAACGTCAGTGACGGAGAGGAAGTTCTGGCAATGCTTATTTATGTCAGTCTGGAAAAGAAAGAAGCATTATATAACCTGGAGTTTGCTCAAAATTTTATTTTATTCATGCAGCAAATGAAAGAAGGCTGGAAAAATGGAAAACTTGCATTAAAAGCTGCTTTTCTTTGTTGTGATAACCTGTACCGGAGAGTAGAAAATGTACAGGATTTCAACAATGAAGGAATTCCGTTGGAGAAAAGTCAGCTTGGAAAGAATGGTATGGAACAACTTTCGAAACTTGCAATTGAAAGCGAACTATACGCACCAAACGATGCGATCAAAGGTATATTTCAGATTTTGGGAGAAACGAAGAAAGCAAGAGAATGGACGTTAAAAGAATTAAAGAAGATTTACGGGCAGCACTGGTCGTTTCCAAAGGATTATGAGGATCGTATTCCACAGTTTCCAGGAGATATGAAAGTTGGGGAATATGCGCAGGATATTCTTTCTGCAATTGTAGAGTCACCTTTCCGGAAATTTATGATCACCGGAAATGCAGGAACAGGAAAAACGACAGATGCACAGATGATTGCCCAGATTTTAGGTGTTCCTTATTTTGCTTTAAACTGTGGACCGGAAACCGATGAAAGTACACTGGTGGCAGGGATTTATCCAAATTCCAGGAAAAAGGCCGAAGACCATATGAAGTTTCCTTCTTTACAGGAATTTGTTGCAGATCCGATGCAGGTATTGGAAGATGTAGCCTATACAAGAAAAGAAGGGATTAGCAAAAGCGAAGCCTTTCGAGAACTGTTAGATGCAGTGTACCAGTCCGGTTACCAGAAAGCAAAAAACGAAGGGGATTTTGTAATGCAAGAATCGGAAATCATAAAAGGCTGCCGAATGCCTTCGGTGATTGAAATTATGGAGGCTTCTCTTATTGTAGAGCCGGGGACACTTGGAAAACTTAACCGGTTATTAGATGACTCCAGGAAATTGGACCTTCTGTACGGGGAAGTCGTAGAACGACACCCAAATGCAATTATCATCATCACGACCAATCTAAATTATGTTGCAAATAGGGAATTTGATTTTTCCGTAGTATCCAGAATGAATAAGGTACAGCATCGCAAAGACTTAACAGAGCAGCAGTTGGCAGAACGTGCCATGTTTCGGACAGGCTGCAAAGATATGGAAGTTTTAAAACAGATGGCAAAGGTAATGAAACGACTGGATGCAGTCGTAAAAGAAGAATTTGGAAAAGCCGGACTTTGTGGCTACAGGGAATATGAAAACTGGGTATATGAATATATGCGCACCCAAAATCTTGTAAAGGCTGCAGAAGATACGGTATTATCCAAGCTTGCTTCTGATGAAGAAGACAGGAATCTGCTCCGGCAGGTATGTATGGAGATTTATGTAGCGTGAGGAAAGGAATCTGTATGAGAAGCGAAAGAATAAGAAATAGCAGGCAGACAGAAAAGCGTTTGCTACGGGACATGGAAGTATTTTTTTCTCCTCAATTTTTAAGGTTAGTGCAACGGATTGGAAAAGAGATTACAGATAAGCATGATGCACAGATCCGATTTTATTTCGATGCAACGGATCACAGAGCCGGTTATTTTGAAGGGCGCTATATATATATCAATACTATGAATATGCTTACACAAAGTTTTCCGACTTTGGATTTGAGAAGTAAAAGTCTGATAGGTGTAGAAGGACATGAATGCGGACATCAGAATTACAGCAGTATCTATCTGAGACGGAAATATATAGATGGAATTGCAAATGGGATTTTATATCCAGCCTGGCCTATACCGGAAACGGAGCAGGAAACCCAATTTTTACAAAGTATGAAAGAGGGTTTCCAAAAGAAAGATGCGGTTCTTTTAGGAATTTATCTGCAAACAGCCGGAAGGCTGCATGGATATCTAGAAGATGCCTTTATTGAAGAACAGATGTGCAGAAGATTCCCGGGCAGTATCAGGCAGGGAATTTTGCAAAATCGTAAGAGGAATATGGAGCAGATTTCCAGTCTGAAAAGCCAGATAGTACAGGAGAAATCAAAACTAAAGATTATGTTACTTTTGTTGGTGCAATATATGTTTACCCACAAGGTCAACGTGTGGGACGGAGAAGTTACAGAATATATGGAACTGCTTAGAAACTGTATTCCGGTTCTTTCGAAAGCAATTGCTGATATGGGGGAAAGCACAAGGTATCTTGCAACAAATCAGATTTTATTGAAGTTGTGGCCTTTGTTTTTAGAAGAAGCGGAGGGCATGGAAAGAAAAATAAAATCGGCAGGAGAAAACAAAGAAAACGTATTAAAACAGACTTTTGATGAGTGGAAAGAAGATCTGCCGCAATACTCGGAAGAACCTTCCTGCAGGGAAATCCGCATGGAGCGAAAGGAAGCTTCGGATGTTCTTTGGAATGGAGGAGAACTGAAACATACTGTTTCAGAAGAAATACAATCCGTTCAAATGGAAGGAGAAAGTGCAACAAAAGAGCAGGAAAGCCTGACAGAAGAAAAAACAGAGCCCTTACTTTCTGAATTGCAGCAAGAAACGGTAAAGATAATTGATATTGGAAGAGAACTTCAAAACATCTGTCTGGAATTAAAAAGAGAAGCACGGGAAAAGAGATATGAGGAATGGATGCGGGAGCGTTTGAAAGAGATTTTAGAAAATACGGAGTTTACACCTGTGAACCAGGAAATCAAAAAGCATATTTTCCGAAAAGAAATCATTTCGCAAGCGGCATATCAAAAACACAGAAATCTTAAACCGCAAATAAAACATATCCAAACGAAAATGAAGCAGGATCTGCTACCAGTTCTAAAAAGGAAGAAAACCTATATTCTGCGAGAACAGCATATGGGAAAAGGATTGGACATGGCACATCTGTGGAATCCTGAAAAAAGAATTTTTAAGACCAAAATTCCTTCCAGAAATATGGATACAGCGATTGGATTTTTATTGGATCAGTCTGGCTCCATAGATAACAAGCGGTGGGAAACTTCGGTTTTGACTTCCCTTTGTGTCGTGGAGTTTGCACAAATACTTGGTATACCCATCTGTGTAAATGGACATTGTACAGGGACGGAACAGACAGGTAGAAGGCAGGAGGAAATCGTGTGTTTGCATTCTTATTTGGAGTTTGAAGAAAAGAAAGAAGGAAAGTATCGGATTTTAGATATGGAAACCAGTGGAGCTAATAGGGACGGAGCAGCGCTTCTTTACATGGCAGAAAAAATGGCAAAAAGAACGGAGAAGATGAAAATTTTGATTTTTTTCTGTGATGGGCTTCCGAATGCACAAGGATATGGCGGAAAAGTGGCAAGAGAAGATTTGCAGAACGTACAGAAGCGGTTGAAACAGAAACAGATTACACTGCTTGTAGCAGCGATTGGAACGGATCAGGAAGATATCCGAAAAATTTATGGAAATGCCTGTATCAATGCAGAGGATCTGGAAAGGCTTCCGCAGCAGATTGTAAAGAAACTTTTAGATTATATGGGATAAAAACGGCAGAAGGGACTTTTTTAGGTTCCTTTTTTTGATGGGAGGATTTATGGAACAGAACAAAGAATGGGTTGAAAATTTTTGGAGTACAGGATATGTCATCCGCCTGGGAAAAGACCAGTATTTTCAGAAAATTAAAGATAAACGTATTGTGACGGCGAAAATTTGGAAAGCAGCTTTCTTCCAAAGCTTAAAGGAAGCGGAAATGTTTGCCCAAAGGTATCTTTGGTATGCCGGTATGGACCCGCAGATTTGTTATCGTGGGTGGATACTGGTATCTGTCGAAAGTGAAGAAGAACAGGAATTGTTTTGGAATGGAAAGCAGTTTGTTCCGGAAGTTGAAAAGGCAAAACTTTTTTCCAGTTCCCGGGAAATGCAGATTTATGCAAAACGTTTGGGATTATCGAGAGAGACTTATCCGGAATTATTGCCGGTATGGAAAAAACAGATGAAAAATGCTGCGTAAGGAGGAAACAGGATGGAAATTAAAAACTTAGCACAATTAAAACGAGTAATACAAGAGAAGAGAGAATTTATTATCAGAGCACATCGATTGAATAAATTTTTAGGACAGAGGAGAATACCCAACGTGGTACAAAGTAATGGATTTTATTCGGTTATATCTGGACAGCCGGAGCATGAAGTCAGTTGTGCTAACAGGGGAAAAGGAAGCTGGATTGATTTTGGAAAAGCAACTCAATGGGAATTTCAAGATGGAAAATGTAGCATGTATTTTCCAGAAATGGAGCATATACCTGACAATCTAATCTGGTCGATTGAATTTTGTGAGGATGGAAGCAATATCCGACAAAAGCTTTCCTGTTCTATTCTCTGTAATGCCTATTATCATGGAGAACTCTTGCTGCCAGAAACCATAAAAACATTCTCAGAGGCACTGGAATATGCGAAAGAACATTTGGATGAAATTCCATTAGGTGAAATGAATTATATAGAAAACAGTGATGTACTCGATGAGGAAAATTGTGAAATAGAGGATACTATTGTGGAAGAAATATCAGAAGATAGTGGCAAAGAAAATGGTTCCCCAAATTCCAAAGAGGAATGGTGGAGGCTTATAGAAGGAATTAAAGAATATGAAAGCAGATTGGTAGAAAAGGGAAGGAGAGAAGATGCAGAAAAGATTGCCAGATGCATGGATTCCTTCTATCCAAATGATGTTGTAAAGGAGATTTTAAAAGATGGAGAAGGAAGTGTTTCTGAAGTAAAAAGAGGAGGAATTTCTTTGCTAGATGACGATTATTATTTGGCAGAGACGAAGCAACCTTATTCCTTCCGACAGGTTACTTGGGAGGATATTCTTGGAATATTGGAGGAATATTCCCAAAACGGTTATTTGGTACCCAGCTTTTCAAAGGAAACAGTTATCTGGCTTTCGGAAGAACATGAAAACAATTCCAAAACATCAAGATTTTATTATCCTGTGCAGCTGTCGCCATGGAGAAGCCTACAAATGATTCGACAGTTGGATTGCTGGTATGCAGATACCGATTTGGATTGTCGGGAATATGCAGAAGAATACCAAAGGATCGTATCTGGCATTTTGCATGGTCTTGTGATTTTAAACCCGAAAAAACTCGCATTAGAAGAGGTGATTGCAGAATGGGAAGTAAATTTTACAGAACCTGAAAAGAGCGGGTATCGGACAGCTTTTGATGAAATTCGTAAGGGTAAAATTCCAATTATCCGAGACTGTAATTATACGACAGATGAACGATAAAAGAGAGAAATAAAGGGCTGTGTTAGCAGCCCTTTCCAGAAAGGAGAACAAATGGATATCTTAAAAGAAAAAATAGATGCAAACAGTTTTCAGACTATGAAGCATATCATTTTTCTTACATCAACAAAGAATGATAAGGCGTGGAGATTTGAAAAAGAAGAGGATAAACGTTTTCTTCCAATGGGGAAAGAACAGAAGGAGGAAGATGCGTATACCTTTCAGTATCCGGGTGAGATGCTGGAGCGGTATAAAGAAAAGATAGGGGATAGTATCCAAATACGCAGGGCGTTGGCATTTGCTCTTGTAACTATGTCTGATTTTTATGAAGCACAAATGTATGTGGGAACACAATATGAAAACTTTCTGAAACGGATCGAACGAGAAGCGGAAACTGATATTTATCTAGCAGGGGCGATGTATTTTCTGACATCTTCTAAAAAGAAAAAAGAACTCTATCATGAAAGGATAAAGAACTACGCATACAAAGAACTTGCAGAATGTATGTGTATCTTATTTTTAGGCAAAGGTGAAAAAGAAATTTGGGAAATCTTAAAGGAGCTTGTATGCAGCTTCTTCGAAAAAGAAAGAGAAGTGAATATTTTTCAAAATACGGAAATGTATATCTGGTTTTTCAGAGCCTATGAAACGGAAATTAAAAAGGAGAGAAAAAAGATATTTTCGAGATTAAAACTTTTGATAAAGATGCAGCATACTCATGTAAAAGAACGTTCAGAGTTATTGCAACAGATGCAAAAGGCAGGTTATCAAAAAGAAGAAATTTTTTATTTAAACCTGCGGATGCTAAAAGCAGCTAAAGAGGATCGGATAGAAACAGTAAGTCAGATTACTTGGGAGAGGGCTTCGGAAAGTTTTTGTGCTTTTATCTGTAATCAGAAGAAATCATATCCGAAAGAAATTTACAAGTTTTGCGGGGAACTGCTCAAAGAGCATTTTGTTTATGGAATTAAAATTGGAGGATACAATGGAATTTTAGAAGCTATGAGGTATCAGGTCACTGTTAAAAATTCCAAAGTATATGCGTTGCTTTATCCCTATGCAGGAAAACAACAGGCAAATCCAAAATGGTTTTTTATTCCATTATGTAAAACACAGGCAAAAGAAATTCTGCTATTCTTGGGAAAAAAAGATTTTGACAAGCAAATCCGGGAAACTTTGTATAACGAAACATTTACAGAACAGGAACTTCGGGAGTATCTAAATATGTATAGGGGACTGACAAAGGTGGATTATATCCAACAGATGCTACAAGAAGAAAACTATCAAAATCATAATATTTTTGAAACATTTGCAGAAAAGAATTTCTTACAAAGGGAGAAGGAAAAGTGATTTCTGAATGGGAAGAACCGGAAAAAAAGAAGTATGGCTATATTCTTTCCTATATCGAAGAAATGGATACGGATTTAAAATTTCAGACTGCAAAACTTCTTTTGGATAACCGCTCCATGGAAGAAATCAGAAAAGCAGGGAAACGGAATTTCTTATGGAAAAGTGTTGGAATTCAGGAATACTATTACAGACGAGAATACGATGAAATGAATTTTATGAAACCCCATTTGAAACCAAACCAGGTTCTTCAGTTGTTTTTCTGGGTAGAAGAATCTATTTATCGGTTTCAGCCACAAAAATACTTTGATTTTCTTTTAAATGTTTTGGGAAAAGAGGAAAATCTTATTTGGCTTCCGAAAGAACAGGCACAGAAATTTTGGGAAAAACTTATAGCGCTTGAAATAGAAGGCGCCGGAAGCAAGAAACTGAGAATGCTATACATGGGGAAAGAAGAACGGGAGCGGTTTTATAAGGAACAGGAAGAAGCCGCAAGGCAGAAAAAAGAGGCTGAACTGGAAAAGCAGACAGCAGAAGCATACCAAAAGTTTTTGAAATTGCAGGAAGAAAAAACAGCAGAAGATCTTTTTTCTAAAATCAATTTACTCTCCTATTCTTATCAGAAAGATGCCTATGTAAAAGCAGTAGTTTGGTTTTTGAAGAAGTATTTGGAACAAATAGAGTGGAAATTATCACAAGAAGCCTTTTGGGAATATTTAGAACTGCTATTAAACTTAGGAAAAAAGAAAGGAATAGAGGTAGCAGCGATAAAAGAATGGTTGATAAAGACGGAGGTAGAAGATGTTTACAACAGTGAAGGAACACATGGGAATTGTTAAGGGTCTGGAAGGACTTGGCTGGCAGGAGATTTTAGGATTTTCTAATCAAGAGCTCCTTCCTTTTACGAAAGCAATTGATACAGATGAAAAAAGAAGCATACTGAAACAGCTTCCGATTGAGTATGGAAAGAAATTGGTGGTTTATCCGGAATTTCTTTCAAAGATCATAAATCTGCAAAAAGCAGGAATCTCAGCTTACAGAATAGAAAGTTTTATCGGTGGTGCAGAGGGAACACTACTGGACTCTTCTTATGAGGAATTGGAAGCAGCTTTAAAAACAGAAGAAATTTCAGACAGATATGTAGCCATATATCTGCAATACTATTTTTCCAGCCATTTGTCTGGAAAAGAGTGCAGTATATTAAATGCAAATCTGGAGTTTTTCGAAACATATGGTGATAAAAAGTTACAAGATTTAAGTTATTCAGAAAGAATGTTTTTGAAAGAACCGATTTTTTCTGGGGACTTTTTCTGCGAAGTGATTGCAGAGAAAGATTTCTTTCAGGATTTAGGGAAAGCGAATGTATTGAACCTTTTAAAATATTTGACAGAGTTTCCATTGCCGATGTTAAGCAAAGAGGCATACAGACAGATTGTAAAAAATGCAGAAGAACTTTATCCGTTACTAAGAAAAATTATGCTGCGCTTACATAAAGATATACAATCCTGTTTTTTAACAAGATGGCTGGAGAATAAACAGTTATTGTTTGATTTAAACAGATTTGTAAGACAAGGATGGATTTCACAAGGAAATTTCTATACAAGAGCAGGGTATGTACAGGAGGTTTATCGGTATGCCATAAAAGCGATGGATCGATTGGAATATTACCAAGAGTCAGTACTTCTTTATGCAGTCAAACATCAGAAAAAACATTTTTTGAAATTGTATGAAGAAAATACAGAACTGTTTCTTGAACTTCCGTGGAATTCTATTTTATTTGAAAAATCATTTTATGAAGAGTATGTCAATCTAAATACATTAAATTTTCAAAATTTAAAGGAATGCAGAAAAATAAAGGAATGCTCTATTATAGAAAAGACAGATATGACACAAAAAGAGTATACTTTTGCGGAAATAAAATTATTTACTTCCTGCCCTGACAGGGGATATATCCGCTTATACCACAAACTAAATTCTAGACGGGTTGATGACCGTTTGAGAGTCATGCAGGAAGTGGTGAAAAAAAGGCTCTTGGAGAAAGAAAACAGTGAAGAAACTTTGGAAGCAGTTGCTGCTTTTTTGTCCCACAAAGCGTTATCTAAGTGGATGAAGGAAGAACTGGGAAATATTTCTAGTTTAGAGGGAACGGATATACCGAAGTTGTTTCTTTCCTGGGAAAAAGTTGTACGGTTTCTTCCAGAAGTGAAAAACAGTTTCCAACTGCGGTATTTGCTAGTAAATAAAGAAAAATTAAGTGGGTACAAAAATTTTCAGGCTGTCTATGACGATTTAATAAAAAATGATCCAAACTGGGAATGGATGAAGAGCACCTTTGCTATCTCCGATTCGTTTATCCGAGAGTATGAAGCAAATATCAAGGCATTCCTGGAACAAGGCGGTTCTGAAATTTTGTATGAATTTTATAAAGGAGATACCGGACAGACAGAAATGTTGCGCAGATTATTAGTGGCAGAACTAATGGGGAAATTTAAAGATTTAAAATACCACGAGGCAGATCTGGAAAAAGAACTTGCTTTTCCAATTTTGGAAAAACAGATGAAACTGTGGGCAGAAAATCTGCAACTTCAAAAAAAGGAATGGAAAATCTGGGAAGAAGACCGTTTTCTTCCGGTGATGCAAATTGGGGAACTGCCGGATAAAACCTGTCTAAGTTACAAGACAGGAATGTATCGGAAGTGTCTGTTATCCTGCTTTGACAGTAATAAGAAAATTATATATATTTCTTATCAAGGCAAGATTGTCCTTCGGGCAATTCTTAGGCTTACCAAAGCATCTGAAGAAAAAATGGAAAGGGAGAACAAAGAATTTGAATTTGTAGATTTCACAAAGGATAATAAGGAAGAGAAGACAGAGCAACTGGTTCTGTTTTTGGAAAGAGCCTATGTGAAAGGAATTTCGGAAAAACTGGAACAGGAGATGTTTGAACTTCTTCTTGATATGGTAAGAAAGAAAGCGGAAAATCTCTGTATCCCTTTGCTACTTAGTTATGATTACATTGATGATATACCAAAGGAAAAGTTCCAAAAAGAGAGCAGATATATTTATATTTCAGCCACGAAGGGAAACGAGCAATATTTGGACTCACTGGGAGGAAAACATGGGATTGCTTCAGAAGGAAAGTACCTGAAAACAACAGTCTATCTTCCGATATTTCAGAAAGATTGTATGCATGGAAGATGTGAAAGAATAGGATTTATGGAAGCACCATAGGAAAATTCGTTTGTCAGTTCTTTTGATGTCTGATATAATAATTGTAACAAGAGAGTCAGTGATTGCAGAAGAGAGAGGAATTTACGTGGAACATACAAAAGCAGATATTATATTTAAAGATTTTTGGCGGAATAATGAACGGTTCGCTGATCTTTTTAATGTAGTTGTGTTTGGCGGGAAAGAGGTCATTAAGCCAGAGACATTGCATGAAATGGATACAGATGTTTCTGGTGTCATTCAATTAAAAGATTATAAGGAAACCTTATCCAGAACAAGAGATGTGATTAAAAAGACTGCTTATGGAGTGGAATTTGTTGTTCTTGGAATTGAAAGTCAGCAGCATATTCATTATGCCATGCCGCTGCGTCATATGGTGTATGACGCAATGAGTTACCTGAAGGAATATCAGGAAATTACACGCAAATACAAAGAAAGCCCAGAGAAAAAGACAGAAGATGAATTTCTATCGAAAATGAGGAAAGATGACCGGCTTCATCCCGTTATTACATTGACGGTGTATTATGGTGAAAAACAATGGGACGGACCGTATTGTCTGAAAGATATGATTGTAGAAATGCCGGAAGAAATTGCCGTTATTTTCTCAGATTACAAAATGAACCTTTTGGAAGTACGGGATTCAGACCGGTATGTGTTCAATAATACAGATGTGCAAAGTGTTTTTGAAATTACCAGGGAAATCTTTGCCGGGCATTTTGAAAAAATTCAGGAGAAGTATGGAAACAAGGAGATGGGCTCAGATCTATTAACAGTGGTCGGTCAGATGACAGGATCAAAGGAACTGATTCGTATGAGTAGAAATATGGAGGTAAACAGTATGTGCGAGGCATTAGAGAAGTTGAAAGAAGAAGGCGAACAGAAAGGTAGAGAAAAAGAGAGAGAAGCAGTCATTCTTACCATGTTGCAGAATAATTATCCGATTTCAGAGATTTGTAAACTTTTGAATATCTCCGAAGAAGAGGTATTAGAAATAAGGGATAAAGAATAATATCGTTTTTCCCAAAATGAAGTAAAAAGAATAGTGGTATGTACAAAAAAGGCATCAAAAACAAAGGAGTTTTGGTGTCTTTTTTGTACCCAGAAATGAAAGGAAAAAATATGAACAAGCTGATATGTAAAAAATGCGGAAGAGAAATTCTACCGGAGAATGATAATGCATTAAAAAAGGAATATCCATATTATTGCAGTTTTTGTGATGAGAACAAATATGCATTTGAGTGTATATGTGTAGAAAAAAGAGAAACGGAACATAAAAGGGATAGGGTACTGATATGACAGACGAAGAAAGAGTATTATCCTGCCAACGTGAGATCCGAAGACTTCGAAGTGTTGTCAGGGAGTATGAAGAAGAAAGAAGAGTGTTTCTTGCATGGTTAGAGGTGGAAAGCAAAATACCATCTGAAAACCAGGCTGGATTGAATATGGTGAAACAATATGGGGATACATATTTATAGTAAAGTTAAAAAATAAAACGATTTAGGAGAAATTATGACAAACGGATATTTTGTGATAGAAGAAAAGGGAAAAATTAAAAAGGTAGTTTACTTAATGTCAGATGCATATTTAGACAATGGATATGGAGAAAAGATTATCCGGGCATTTGCAGAAAAACAGGAATTAAAACTTATGGAGAGAATATATCAAAATTTAGATTTGATGGATAAAAAGAATATACGATCCATAAAGCCGGAATGGTACCGAAAGACAGTACATTCCGATAAAGGGGACATTTTTTCAGAGTATGCTTATGTAGTCAGGGGTGAGAAACTGAGAGTGTATCACTATGGAAAATCACTTTTTTGTCTGAAAAGAGAAGATGTGGAAATATGGCTGTACTTATTGAAAAATATGCAAAAATTGATAGATCATTTTTTATATTCAGAAGAACTGTTGGAATATCAGTGGAAAAATTATTTCCCCATGTTCCAATTTTTACAGAAAAAAATAGAAGAAGGGTTCGGCAAGCAAGAGTTTCAACAGTATATGTTAAGGGAAGAACTCCCTCTTGCTTTTTTTAGAGATGATCATTTAGTAGATGTATGGGATAGATATGATAAACCTGCGTATCAAAAAATATGGAAAAAAGGGACGCAGGAAGTCTTATTTATTGTGACAAAGCATGAGCGTAGCTGGAGGGCATACATACAAGGCCCGTATAGTCGAATTGCGGTATTTCAAAAATGTTCCAGTGAGAAAAAAATGTGTGACATGATACGGTTAGAACTTAGAAAAGAAAGCCTTAAATTTGAACAGTATGCAAAAATAACTGCTTATGTGAGTAAAATAGCAAAGGAATTGTTCAGACAGAAAATAAGTCTAGAGGAGATACAACAATATTTACAGGAAGAACAAGAAAAGTCACCTTGGTATCTTTGTGAAAGTGATCTTTCTGTTATAAGCATTATCAATTACTTAAAAATGGATTTACAAAATAAACAATATAGACAAAAAAGGAAAAAACAGTAGAAAGAAGAGGTACATAATATGGAGAGATATGATGCACGAAAAGAAACTTACGAAGAAATAGAGATCTTTGATACCTTGGCACTTTTTTCTTCGGGAAGAATTCAAAAGGATAGTGTTCCAGAAGGTTTTTATTGTTATGAAGTTCGGCATGATGATGAGTGTATGGGAATTCCATGTGAATTAAGCTTTCATATCTTGGTAAACTTTTGGGGGACGGTAATATCCAAAGTTCCGCTTATAAGGGATGAAGAATGTAGGAGATATATTGAAGTTGAAGAGTGGGGGTATACAGGTAATGTAGAAATACAACTGGAATCATGGATTGATGTATAGGACATAATTATAAGAATATCAGGCGGGTCAACAACATAATGCTATATGCTGTTGACTTGCCGATAAATTACATTTTAATAAAATGGCAATCTAAGTTTTATCCGTTATGAAGAAGTGAGATGTTTTTCAGAGGAGAGAGTATCATATATGAATATTAGGGAAGTTAATCATTAAAAAAGTAATAAGATATACTTGACAAAATGCTCAAATTGTTTTAGTATATATACATACCAAAAGAATGAAAAAGGCGGTGAAGAATGGCAAGGAATAAGTATCCAGAGTTGACTGTTGAAAAAATTCTTGATGTAGCACAAAAATTGTTTTTGGAACAAGGATATGAACAAACTACTATACAAGATATTGTTAATAATTTAGGTGGTATGACAAAGGGTGCAGTATATCATCATTTTAAGTCAAAAGAAGAAATAATAAATGCACTGGCAGATAAAATGTTTTTGGAGAACAATCCATTTAGTATTGTTAAAAACAGAAACGATTTGAATGGTCTTCAAAAGATCCAATTAGCAATTATGTTAAATCAAGATGAGAGTGATAAAACAGAGCTATCTAAACAGGCAGTTCCATTATTAAAAAATCCAAGAATATTGGCTGGAATGATAGAATCGCAAAAAAAATATTTTACCCCTGCTTTGAGAGAACTTATTGAGGAAGGGAAAAATGATGGTTCAATTAAAACAGAATATGCAAAAGAGATATCAGAGATTATACCATTGCTAGAAATATGGCTTATGCCATCTGTTTTTCCAGCAAATGAGGAGGAATTTCATCATAAATTTGTATTTATTAAAAAAATTTGCGAATTTGTTGGGGTTCCTATATTTAATGAACAAATATCAAATATGATTGATGATTGGTATGAAAAGACCGAAAAATAGAGTTGCCGCAAAAGGCAATTTTATTTTAGAGATATACATACATTTGCAATGTATGTATATCTCTAAAATAAAAAGGAGGGAATTTATGAACGAGAATTATGCAATTGAAATACATGATTTATACAAAAATTTTAATGGCAGAGAAGCGATTTGCAAATGGAATTTGAAACTTGAAAGAAATGCTATTCATTGTGTTCTAGGAAAAAATGGTGCTGGAAAAACCACTTTTTTTAAATTGCTTATAGGTCTTGTGAAACCAACAGCTGGAACAATTACTGTATTAGGTTATGACAGCGTGAAAGATAGGCTGAAAATTTTAGAGGAAACGGGGAATATCATTGAAAAACCTATTTTTTATGAGAATTTATCTGCCATTGAAAATTTAGAGATACACCTTGAGTATATAGGGATACATGTTCAAGATATTCAAAGCATATTAAAAATGGTCGGTTTAGAAAATGTAGAGAAACAACCAGTAGGTACTTTTTCAATGGGAATGAAACAAAGGCTTGCAATAGCAAGAGCCTTAATAGGTAATCCTAATTTGTTAATTTTGGATGAACCACTTAATGCAATGGATCCTTTGGGAATAAAAGAGATGAGAGAATTATTCTGTAAGCTAGTTAAAAATGGTATTACAATAATATTTTCTAGTCATATCCTTTCAGAAGTGGAGCAGGTTGCAGATCACATTATTTTTATAGACAATGGTAAAATTTTAGATGAAAAATCAATAAATGAGATAAAGAGTTTGTATCCTCAAGGACTTGAAGAATATTTTATAAATATGTCTAAAGGAGTACTGGAATGAAAAAACTAATAAGACTTGAGTTACAGAAAAATAATTGGAAACCGTATTGGATAACAACAAGTATTACTACTTTAGTTATGCTAGGGTTTATCTATTTAATAGTGCTAATACCTTATTTGGAACCAAGAGATGATGATGCTGTACTATTTGGTACATATAATTTTGTGATTGGTTTAAGCATAGATGTTATGACGGGAATATTTACAATTATGTCAACTACAATGTTAGCTAAGATTATTGTTGAAGAATATGAGAAAAAAGCAATAGTTTTCTTCTCATATCCAATTGCAAGGAAAAAATTTTTAACAGCAAAAATCATAACCTGTTTGTTGTATACCTGTTTTCTAATGATTATTAGCGGGACGATAGTGTTGTCTATTTTTATTGGAACAGAGAAAATGTTTCCTTTGTGTATATCAGATGTTATTTCTATACAACTTATACTAAGATGTTTCTTTCGATTGGTATGTTATACAATGGTAACTGTTTTTTGCAGTACTGTATCGTTATGGATAGGCTTCTATAGAAAATCGGGCATTGTTACAATAGTGGCAGCGTGCATTATAGTGGTATTTATTTGTCAAATAATCACCATGACATTTTATTCCGATATGTTGTTATTTGTACTATTATTGGTTTTGATTATGTTGTCTTTTATTGCAATTAAAAGTATGCAAGATAGAGTAGAAAAAATGGAAGTATAAAAGAATGTCATTTTTATATTAGAAAATTTTTTCTCTGTTTGTGAAAGCAAACATAGAAGAAATTTATATAGGATAGTCTTGAAATTCAGGATTTATTCAATTACATATGAGAAGGAGGTGACACATTATGAAGAATATTACAGTTCGTCGTGCTGTCAAAGTTGACGCAACAGCATGGTGGATCGTCTTCTAAGACAGTCCAATAAAAAAACTGAGATCAAGCCAGAGATATTCACTGAATATACTCTGGCTTGATACTATCAGGAGCAATTATATAGTTATATTACAGGAGGAGAAAAATGAATACTTTATATAATAGACCTAGAATTAAACCTATTTATCCCTTATACAGACTTAATAAGAAAGAATTTAGAATTGGAGCACAACTGGGAATTACTGCTGAATTTGGCGATCCTGAAGGGCAGTTGTGGGAATTGGCAAGTAGGTTGAATGGACGTCCTGTTAAAGAAGTTATCCTAGAAATGAGAAATTTATTTCCAGAATTATCAGAGGAAGACATTCTAGAGGGAATAAAAATATTAGAAAATGAAGGGTTCTTAGAAGAAACACTAGAAGAACAAGGAAAAGATATAGCGGAGAGATATATTGCCAATGTGAATTATTTTAGTAGATATGCCAATATTGATGAAAATAGATATGAATATCAAAAAAAGATAAGACAAACAACCATTTTGCTTTTGGGACTGGGAGGCGGAGGTTCTAATATTTTAACGATGTTAGCAGGGCTAGGACCAAAGAAAATTATAATTGTAGACTATGATAATGTTGAATACAGTAATTTAGGAAGACAATTATTATATACCGAATCAGATATCGGAAAGCCTAAAGCGGAGACAGCAGCAAAAGCCATTGAAAAAATGAATTCAGACATTATGATTGAGGCACACAATAAAAAAATAGAAACCCCAGAAGATGTATTGGAATTTATTGAAGGTGTAGATTTGGTGATATGTGCTATTGATGAACCACCATTTGTTGCACAACGTATTGTGAATAAGGCAATTATTGAGGCAAAAGTACCTTGCGTTTTCGGAGCATCACAGGTTAGTAGAGGAAGAGTATTTACAGTAATACCTGGAGAAACAGGATGTTTTGATTGTCTAAATTTACATTATAGTATGCACGACCCTCAATTTGTTGAACAATTTGTGGCATTTAGAAATATTAATTTTAATCCGCCAACGATTGCATATGCACCTGCAATTTTTCAACTTACGGCAGCAATTGTAGATGAAGCAGTACGTGTTATAACGGGGTATGCAAAACCAAGAAGTTTAGGCACTCAGTATGAAATAAATTTTGAGGATGGCTCATCATTTACCCATCCGTCTTGGCCACGTTATACAAAGGAGTGTCCAACTTGTGGATGTGGAAAAAGTGAAGATTGGGAAATATTTCAGTATTACGAAAACAGAAAGTAAGGTCTGAGGAGATGACAAATAAGCCATTATATTTAAGAAAGCTAAAGGATGGAAAATGGATTGTCTTAGCTCTTGATTCAGAGGCGTTGGTTATTGATGAAGATCTTGCAGAAAGTTTTCTTCAGGGGACTAGTATAAATGAAAAGTGCAATGATGAAACAATAGAAATTTTTAGACAAAGTGGATTTTATAATAATGAACAAAATGCATCGGCAGTAATTCCTGAAGAAAAAGATAACAAAAAATGGAAAATAGCGAGATATGCTTTGCTAATAGGGGGAGTGCTTGCACTTTTGATAACTATATTTTTTACTTTAGCAACAGGGATTCCTACTGGGAGCATGATTATTCCTCCCAAAATAGATTTATGGAGATCCATTTCTTTTGCAATAGCTTTCGCTGCTACTACAACAATGATTCATGAATTATTCCATATTATATATTCAAGAAATTGGAAAAATCTATCAAGATCTTTCCATATTTCTTTAAAAAAATCTGTTGTAACAGTTTCAATGACATATATATGGGTTTGGTCATTACTTGCAAGAGTGTGTGCAGTTTTAGCTGGAATAATTTTGGACGTAATTTTACTAGCAGTTTTTTCTATAAGCAGGCTTTTATTTGATAACTGGATAGTACTATCAGCTATATCTATTTTATGGGTAAGAGTGTTATGGCAGTTACGTTTTCATAAAAATTGTGATGGGCGGTTATTTGCAATGTTGTTATTAGATACACCATTGATTGACGATATGGAAGAATATGCGGATAATGCTGTTTATAAAAAGACAGTATTTATATGGAAAATATTGAATTATGTAGGGAAAATAGTGAATCTTGCAATCGTAGTTTTTTGGATTATTCCAATTATAGTAAATATTTTTATTTGTTTCTTTCGAATATAACTAATATGGAAGGAGGGGATTTATGGGATCTTCAGAATTGCAGATTGTAAATCTTAGCAAAACATATAGGAAAGGAAAAATTAAAGCCAATGATAATATCACAGTGACCTTAATGCCTAATGAAGTCACTGCTTTAATCGGTCATAATGGCGCTGGAAAGACTACTTTGTTAAATCAAATTGTAGGCAATGTAAAACCAGACAGCGGAACAATAACTTACAATGGAATATCATTTATAGATAATACAAAATTAGCTAGAAATTATGTATCAATGATGCCACAATTTCATGCTCCGCTTGTGGGAGTTACATTGCGTCAAGCAATAGAATCGGTTCTACGCATTAGAGGGGCTTCTGGAAAGATAATAGGTTCTTATACGAATCAAGTGATAAAAGATTTGGATATTGGGCAATGGGCAGATCAACCAGGGGATAAATTATCAGGAGGCTTACAAAGATTAACTTCATTTGCAATGTCAGTAGTATATCCAGCACAGATAATATTATTGGATGAACCAACAAATGATATTGACCCAGTGCGTCGAAAATTAGTTTGGCAATATATGAAAAAATTAGCTAAAGAAGGGCACATTATTTTAGTAGTTACGCATAATTTATTAGAAGTCGAACAATATGCAGATAGATATATTTTAATGGATAGCGGACAAATTATCCGTGAAGCACCTACTTCAACTTTTAATAATAATTTTGCGGCAAGTGTTTTATCAGTTAATTTTGATAATTTTAATGATTGGGAAAATATTCCAGATTCAATGGAACATAAATTTATAAAAGATGAAATGAAAATGATATTTACATTATCTTCAGAACAAATTTTAGATGCTATTCAATGGGTTTTGGATTTGATGAAAGAAGGAAAGATATTAAATTACAAACTTACATCAGCAATATTAGATGTTTCATATGGAGGGTTGGTCAATGAGAAATAAAGTACAACCTAATAATTCAATAGTAGCCTTAAAAAAACTGTGGGGAATAATTCATTGGAGTCTGATCCGTCATAAGTATTTAATTCCAACTTTTAGCATTGTACAAGGTATTTTTGCTGTTGCAATTATATGCGGAATGGCATTGCTGATACCTGAAATAGATGAAGTGACTGCGGTATATTTATCATCAGGAGCTTTGACTTTAGATATTATCGCAATTGGGTGTGTATTGGCTCCGCAGATTGTTAATGAGTCTAAACAAAATGGAGTGTTTAAATATCAAAAAACCCTTCCCGTTTCTAGAAGTATTATCCTTTTATCAGATATTATTATATGGGGGATTGCGTCATTACCAGGAATTTTGATGGGGTGCATAGCGGCAGTCTTAAGGTTTGATGTAGACTTACAAATCAATTTTGGTAGCATAATGATTATTTTAATTTCACAATTCTCCATGATTTGTATTGGATTTTGCATTGCATATTGGTTTCCACCTAATATGATGGCATTAGCAACACAGGTAATAATGATTGGTGGCCTTCTATTTTCCCCAATAACATACCCGGCAGAACGTTTGCCCAGGTGGACAGAATATATTTATAAAATTTTACCGTTTGTACCGACAAGTGACTTAATAAGGACATCTTTTTTCGGTGGAAAAGAAATTTCATATTACGATTTGTTTATAGTTCTATTATGGGGAATACTTGCTTTCTTATTAGCACTATGTGCCTTAACCAAGAGGGAATGATTAAAATGGAACTAGAAACTGCGAAAAATTATGAAAATGTTTATTTCTTAATAATAGTAAAATATTGACTTAAAATATTTATTATGTTACCATAAATTTGTAGTTCAGTTTTATTCTTCATAAAGAAGAATTGCTATTTTTTTCTGACCATAAGGTTAGAATGAAGTTTTAAAGTATTGATACTTAATTAAAAAGTGCGTATATCAAAAGCATTCAGGAAGAATTTCTTTGAGTGCTTTTTTTATTGCCTTTTGGAAAGGAGAAGAAAGAAAAAATAAAAAGCAGAGAGAACGATATGAAAACCAGAATGGATTTTTGTATCGTTTTTTGTATGTGCAGAAAGGAGTATGATAGTGTGCAAGAAAGTGATTTACAGCGTGCAAGTAAAATTCTACGCACAGAATTTGGTTCCGATTGGAAACAAATTGTACAGACGTTAGGGACAAGAGAACTTACACATTGCGTAGGACAAGATCTGACTTCTTTTATGGCATTTCCGGAACGGGCAGAAGGAGGCAGCAATCAGTGGAGAGGAAATTGTTCCCCGCAGGTTATAGCGAAACTCATTCAGTTTGTAAAAAAATGCAGGCGATATGAAAAGAATAAGGATTTTTTATTTTTGGATCCCATGAGTGGTTCTGGGACCAGTCAAGATGTGGCAGAGGAATTGCATATTCCCTCTGTCTTATACGATTTAAACCCACATCCGCCAAAGGGGATTGGAAACTGGAATGCATTAAAGGATGAAGTTGCGCATAGTGCAGACCTGATTTTTTTCCACCCACCTTACCATGATATTATCCAGTATTCCGGAAATATGTGGGGCAGGCCGCATGAAGATGATTTGAGCAGATGTGAAAATTATGAAGATTATATTGAAAAACTGAACTATGTGATCAAAAAACTGTATTTCAGCCTAAGACAGAATGGGTATCTGGCAATTCTGGTAGGAGATATCCGGCAGAAAGGCATCTTTCATTCTATTGCAGCAGATATGCTTCATATTGGAAATATGAAGTCCTGGATTGTTAAGGGGCAGTTTCATTGCACTTCCAGTAAGACACAGTATTCCGGAAAACCCTTTATTCCTATTGTGACGGAAACACTGGTGCTTTTTCAAAAAGAAGAAATTCTTCTTGTACCATTTTCAATTAGAAGGGAAGGAATATTCCAGATACAAGAACAGGACTCCATTGCACTGACGTGGTTTCATTTATTGCGGATGACACTGGAACAGTTAAATGGACATGCAACGTTAAAGCAGCTATATCAGGAATTAAGAGAGCACCCGAAAGCCAAAAAGAATAAAAATTATGAGGCGAGAATTCGGGCAACTTTATATGAACATGCCGATTGTTTTCTGCCTTTAGCAAGAGGAACGTTTCGGCTAAAATACCGATAGGAAAGAGGTGTGTATGAAAGATGAAACAATGGCAGGATATTATCAGCTGCTGATTGCAATCTTTTGTAATCTGAATGCAAGAGAAGCAAGATATCTTTATGATTATGGACCGGCTCACCCAGTCTGCAGAAGAATGATGTATAGAAAATTAAAGCATCAAAAACAAGGAGAATGTCTTTCAGAGGAAGAAATTTTAGAAAGGCTGGATCAGTTGGAAAAGAATGGATGTTTTTACAGAGAAAAGAAAGGAGCGTGAGAATATGCACCTTCATAAACTGGCAGATCTTCTGTCATTTCATGAGGTGGCAGTTGGAGGAACCCTTCCCCAGACAGAGTATTATCGTGAAAAGCTGAAAAGACTGCATCCTATGCAGATGCTTTCGTCGAACATACTGCTGCCACTATATGAAATTTCTCTTTCTTATATGACAGTAAGGGGAAATTACAGGCAGGCGAAAAAATATGCTTTCCTGGCAGAGTACAGCGAAGTAGATTTTGAGGCAGAACTTTTATTAAAGGACTGGATTGCGGAACAGAATGCCAGAAAACCTTACCGCAAAATTTCCAATGTACAAATTCTGGAAATTCAAAAAATTGCGTATGGGATACTGGATATCCGGTCGTAAAAGTGTTCCACTTTTTCTTATCCTGAGAAATTCAGGTTGCTGCTTAGGAAAACCGGCCATTGCGGGCTTGTTTTTCGAAAGTGAAGGTCAGGCAGTGTAAAAAGACACACCTACAAGCATGGCTTTTCCGTTTAGAGCAAACTTTTTGTAAAGAACGGAGAAAAAATGGAACAGTTAAGTTTTTTTAGCATTGAAAAGAAAATCCAAAACGCCATAACCCTGTTAAAAATGTTTGAAGCAAAAGCCATAGAGATGCATCCGGAAGGATACTATTTATGTTTTAGCGGTGGGAAAGACAGTCAGGTAATTTATGAACTGGCAAAACAGGCAAAAGTAAAGTTTCAGGCTTATTATAATGTTACAACCGTAGATCCCCCGGAATTGGTCTATTTTATCCGAAAAATGTATCCTGCGGTTATTATCAATCAGCCTGATACAACCATGTGGGAACTGATTAGCCAAAAGCATTATCCGCCCACACGAAGAATGCGTTATTGCTGCTCTGAATTGAAAGAAAGAGGAGGAAAAGGACGGTTTGTAGTCACTGGTGTGCGTTGGGCAGAAAGCAGGAAACGAAGAAAAAGAGGATTTGCAGAAATACAAGGACCGTCTGAACCAAAGGTTATTTTAAACAGCGACAATGACGAAAAAAGAAGGCAGATAGAAAATTGCCAGATAAAAGGAAAACGGGTGTTAAATCCAATCTTGGATTGGACAGATGATGAGGTGTGGCAGTTTATCCATACACATATCCGAACTTATTGCAGCCTTTATGATGAGGGCTTTACAAGGATTGGCTGTATTGGGTGTCCACTGGCTTCCACCAAGCAGCGGGAGAAAGAACTGGCGCGCTATCCTATGTTTAAAAAGGCTTATTTAAAGGCGTTTGACCGAATGCTTTCTTACCATAAGGAAGGAACACATGGAAGTGCTACATGGAAAGATGCCGAAGATGTTTACAGGTGGTGGCTATATGGAAATCCCCCAAAAGAAATACAGGTTACTGGACAAATAGAATTATCCATCGAAAGGGAGTTGGGAAACATTGTGAAAGAAATAGAGAAAAAGAAACCAGAGCCTTCAAAAAAGTGGGAAGATGTTTTTCAAAAGAAACTGTATGACTGGAAAAAGATATACCAGTTTGGAACAGAAGAAAACCTAACCACAGACGGAGAAGTATTAAACCAAATCAGAAGGGAACTGGTGCAAGTCTATGAGAATTATTTTTCTGGTACAACTGCTTGTGACAGGTATAAAAAGAAAATTCCACAGGCTGTCAAAGATGATTATATGGCAGGAGAAGTAGAAATTTTTGAAACTGCGCAAAGGCTGGTAAAGAAATATAAGCAGAGCCAGCAGTTTCGATATGTGCTTGTGAAGCGCCCTCAAATCAGGGAAACAGACCGGAGAAAACTTCAAGTTGATCTTTTGGTCGGAAAAATTCAGAAATTAGAGGTTTGCGTAAAGAGAAAAGACATTCTTGGAATGCGTATCTTTTCAAAGGAAGACGAACTGGACAAAATGCTGGCGGAGGTTTATCAAAAAATAAAAGAACTTCCTAGAATAAATAAGGGTGTAGAAAGCGCCGGAAATAAGAAAAGATCCAGTTGGAAAAATCAGATGATATTAGAAGAATTTATTCGTTAATTGAAAGGAGGAAACAGGGTGACAGATCAAAAAATGATTGCAAGTATGGTAGGCGATTTTTATGGGGTTTATCTTGGAAAATCCATGTTGGGAATCCAGGGACTTCTAAAAAAATATCATAACCATAAATTTATTATTACCTTGATTTCTAATTTGGAAACAACGGTAGAAATTGATATGCATAAGGCGATGCATGAGATTTATGATTTCTATAAGAAACATAGAGGAAAAGGGCAGAGAGAGGACAGCGAATGGGAACAGATCATTGAAGAAGCCAGTAAGATTGGCAAAAAATATGAAGGAAATGCGTGGTGCAAGCAATTCCTGATCCAAATGATCAGCATTATTGAGGAAGAAGACACGGAAATCAGAGCAAAAAGAGAAGAATTAGAAAAAGCGGCATGATGGGAAGGGGAATCCCCCTTCCTGCTTTTATAGGAGGAAATAGGAATGCTTGGAAAAATGATAGAAAATACAAAAGATTTGAATATGGTTGCAGACCATTTAAGAGCAAGAGGCGAAATTTCACGTTTGCAGGAGCTTTGTAAAGAATGGCTGATACCGGAAAAGGATATGCAGGATTTTTTGCAGGGAAAAAGGCTGCGGCTGGCAGAAGTGCCGTTGGAAGAAAAAATTTTTTCTACTGCTTCTGAAAAGATTGCGGAAGAAATGTATCAGTTTGAAGGACCAGGGCTGGCAGTGGCTTTAGGGCAGTATCTTATGGAACGCTGTGAAGAGAAAACCTTAGGGGAACAGATTCTGCTACCTCATAAATCTTTGGAAAAAGCAATTAATTTCATTCTGCAAAGAGTATATGAAGAATCAAAAGACTACCTGCAACAGAATCGAAATGGGCAAAATGGTGCAGGAGTCGCAGTCAGTTCCCAAAAAGTGTACCATTGGCTGGAAGAATACTATGCGTTAGATGATGCTGAGGAAGAAAGAAAAAAGAAAGAGGAAGAACGGGAAAGAAAAAGAAAAGCACAAGAAAAAACTGCTGTAAAAGGCGTGAAGACTTCTGTAAAGGAAAGCAAGACCAAAAAAGACAGTCAGATTTCTCTTTTTGATATGCTGGAAGATGGAGAAAAAACGGAGGAAAAAAATGATTGCGTATAAAGCATTTCAGAAGAATTTGAGTTGTTTGGGGTTTCAATATAAAGAAACAGAATGGAATTATACAGAAAAGGCTGCCTGCAGGAAAACGGGGTTTCATTGTGCAGAAAACCCGCTGGACTGTCTGATTTACTATAGCAATCCGGATTTAGCACAGTATTGTGTGGTTGAAGTTGCCGGAGAACGCCAGGAAGAGGGCGATGACAGCAAAATTGCCTGCACACAGCTTCGGATTGTCAGAAGACTGACGTTATTGGAACTTTTAATAGAAGGGGTTGCATATATGCTCCAGTATCCACACAGAAGGCCGAGTAAAATCATACAGATAGAAAAAGGAAGTTCCATGGGTGGATTTACAGTGGTGCGTGGGAAACATCCCATCGGAAAAGGGAGGAAAGATACAATCCTTCTTCTCATCAGGGAAGATATTAAGGGAAATATCGTTAATTTTTCAGTCATCATAATTGACGGAAAAGAATATGTTCCAAATGTTTATTATGATTTTGATGGAAGAAAGGCAGAAGAATAAATGAGAAAAACAGAATTATTGGAAATCGGCTGTTTAGAGGCAACAAAAAAGATGTTAAAGTTTTCCAAAAAGGAAGAAAAAAAATCCAGAAAACAGAGATTACAAAAGAAAATGAAAATGAGGAAGTTTGAATATGAAGTATCTGTAAAGATTTGTAAAAAAGGGGAGATTTTGGCAGTTTCATTTTTCAGGATAAAAGAAATGCTTGCCGGACAAGTGCAGCCGGAGATAGTTGTATTCTTAAATAAAAAGGAGCGTACCTATCTTTCGTACCTTCCAAGAGAAGCAAAGTGGAGAACAGCCACAATTATAAAGATTATGGGCTATTTTTATGGGAGTTTTTATCACTGTACCAAAAGAGATTGGGCATTATTCCGGAAATATTTTGACACAGAATGTAGCAGATGGACACCTTTAAAAGTTAGTTCTATCAGAAGTATTATAGAAGAGTTTCAAACGGATATTTTATGGGATAGGATAGAGGAAAGGCGCAGACAAGAAACCAATGAATGGGATCAGGTAATGTCCCAAATTCCGGTACTTCCAAAGGATTGGGAAAGGTGGTGCAGAAAATCGGCCATTACGCAGCACTATATTTTCTACAAACCGGAAAGAAAAGGAGAAGGCTATTGCAGCAGATGCAACACGAGAGTGCAGGGTATTTTACCAAAACATAATCAATATGGTATCTGCCCGAAGTGTAGACAGCGAATACAATATAAATCCAAGAAAATGCAAAAAAGGATTATTCACAAAGCAGAGTGCACCTATTTGTTGCAGAAGTTCGGAACTAATCAAATGGTGATTCGGAAGTTTAACGTCTATGCAAAATTTCATCAAAAGCGTGACTTTGTTCCGGAAATAAGCTGGTTTGAAACCAGAAGGGTAATCGTAGAAAAAGATTTTTCCCAGACAGCATATTATTATGGACAATATAAGGATGGCTCCTATCGGTGGAGAGAGTCTTTATATGCAGAGTACCATTATGATTTTGAAGGGAATAAAGGCACGCTATATCAGAGAACCTTATTTTCTTTGAACCAGGGAATTTTGAAGACTTCCGGGTTATACGAACTTCAAAAGAACATGAAAATGGTAGAACCGGAAACGTATTTATTATACCGTTATCATTGTCCGGCTATTGAGAAAGCTGCAAAGGCGGGATTGAAAAAGTTTGTGATCCAAAGCATCCATAAAAAGAGCCGACTTCCAAATCACAGAAAACTGATAGAAATTTTGGGAATCAATAGTTGCCTGCTAAAGCAGTTGGTGAAAATGGACGGCGGAATAGCTGGTTTATCCTGGCTGCAAAAGATGAAGAATACACAAAAGTGGATTTCAGAGGATATACTTCGTTATTTTGAAAAACATAATATTTCCACAATAGATGTTGCCTTTATTGAAAATCAAATGTCGCCACAGCAGATTTACCATTATTTAAGAAGAATGGAAAAGGAAAGCGGGCTGCCCGTAGAGAAGATTTTGACGATATGGAGAGATTATCTGTCCATGGCAAAAAAAATAGGAGAAAATCTAAAGGACTCCATCGTTTATAGACCACGGGAGTTAGAAAGAAGGCATGATGAGGCGGTAATAGCCCTGCAGGAAATAGACACAAAGCAGAGAGCAGAGGAACTACGGGAGAAATTTCCAAATCTGGAAAAGGTTTGTAGGGAAATCACGCCCATCTATCAGTCACTGAAAGATGAAAAATATGCAGTGCTGGTTCCTCAAAAGATTGAAGATATTATAAAAGAAGGAAAAGCATTGCATCATTGTGTAGGTACTCAGGAATGCTATTTTGACCGGATCAGCAGAAAAACCTCTTATATTGTTTTCTTACGCAGACAGGAAGAATTGGAAAAGGAATTTTATACGATGGAAATTGAACCAGATGGAAACATTGTACAAAAAAGTAAGGACTATAACAGAACGGGAGAGGACTATGAAGAGGCAGAACCATTTTTAAAGAAATGGAAAAAGAATGTATTGAAAAAGATAAGGAACCAGGAAAAAGATCCTACAAAAACGCAGGTTACACTATGGACTACGGAGCTTTCTGCTGCTTATAAGGATCATGTGGTGATGAAAGGTGGAAAATATCAGGACCAGTATCTGTCAGATGTGCTGAAAGCAGAACAGGAAGCAGCTGCTTAGAAGAAAAGGAGAAATATGGAAAAAGAATATCAAATAGTGACAAAAAATATACCGGATAAGAATTTGCAGAAATTAAAACATATCCGGCAGAAAAACCAGTATGGTTGTTATGAGGAGAACCTGGAAGGAATGTATACAGAAAGAGGGGTATACAGACTGTTTCGCAAATATGTTAATAAACAGGAATATCCTTTCTATCAGGACTGGAAACAGGATATGCTGAAAATGGGCATTTTACTAAAAGGCCCTAAAACAGAGCTGGCAGTAAAAAGAAAGGGTGAGCATATAGTGGAAGAAATCTGTATTACGGTGAAGACGATAGAAGATGCCTGTAACCTTGTACGGCAAGCATATAGAGATTCCGATGTATGTTTGGGAGAGCTTTTTCGAAACATAGAAATTCAAGGATTGAGCATTCAGGAAGTAGTGGAAGTATTTTCCATACTGTATCGTGAACTGGAAAATGACAGAGTCTGTCGTGTGAATGTGGAAGAAAAATTTTTCACATTTGTAGCATAGAAATTTGATGATGGCGGGGGTGTGTCGGTGACATGCCCCCTAAAAAATACCATGAACAGCCAATTACGCAATAAAAAAGGCAATTTAAACAAAGAACCTTGTGGTTTTACCGGAGCATGCTATTCTAAAAGAAAAAGGGGAGGGAATACAAATGATGAAAATTGCAATATTTTACCAGAAAGAAAGCAAGCTTTTGGATGATATACGAAAGAAGATCCGAAAGGAAGCGTGTCAGCCAGATAACATATATGCGATTTATGAATATTCTACGATAGAGGCTTTGCGCAAAGCAAATGAACAAAGTCCTATGGATATCGTGTTTTTGGAAGATACGATAGATAATTGTGGACTGACAGCCGCCAAATATATCCGGGAAACAGGACAAAAAACTTCTCTCTACTTTTTCGGAACGTCTACGAATCGGGCTTTTTATGGATATGAATATAAGGCAGCACATTATTTGACGGAAAAAGAGCAGGTAGAAAGTTTAAATATCTACCAGCATTTTTTCAGAAAGTATTTTCCAAAGAAAACGATTTTCCTGTTTGATCAAAGCATGGATTCTGCATGGGCTATGTGTTTATCCGAAGTTGTTTATATTGATTTAAAAACCGGGGACATTTGTACAGAAAAAGGAGAGAAAAAATCGGGTTATATACTGACAGAGAAAGTATTGGAAACAATACGAAAAAAGACCTCTTTTCTGAACGTTTCCGAAGAATATCTTGTCAATCAGGATTTTATAATAGATGTGACCGGGCAGATGATTTACCTATATCAGAATAAAAGCATTTTATGTAAAGAAAAGGAGAGGGATACGATTAAAGAGTTCCTTTGGAACATGGGGCAAAAAGAGCTTTTATAAGGGAATATTATACATACAATATATAGAAAAAAATGGATTGTAAAAAACTATATATTGTGTTATTATATTGTTGAATATATTTTTACAAATGGAAAAATTTGTAGTTAGTATTTCATTTTGGCAGAAGCCAAAAGCAGTATTTTAAGGAATATCCTGAGAAATAGAAAGAAAGACATGAAGAATCGTATGGTTTTTTGTGTCTTTTTTTGTATGCAGAAATGGAAAGGAGGACAAATTCAGTTTTTAAAAGCAGACATTATCGTTGTATGAAAGGAGAACTATTTTATGAAAATTATTTGTAAAAAGACAGATTTAGCAAAGGCAGTTCAGACTGTATCAAAGGCAGTTCCTGCAAAAGCAACCACCTCTATTTTGGAGTGTCTTTTGCTCCGGGCAGAAAAAGAGGAGATTACCCTTACCGGGAATAACCTGGAATTGGGGATTGAAACAGTAATGCCGGGAAACATTGAAGAGGAAGGCAGTATTGCAATCCAGGCAAAAGTATTTGGGGAGATTGTAAGAAAACTTCCAGAGGGAGATGTCGTACTGGAAACAGGGGAAAAAGATCAGGCGACTGTACGCTGTAAGAAGACGAAGTATAATCTTTCTGTAAAGTCAGCAGAAGAGTACACCTGTATTCCCGATATGGAACGGAAGAATCATGTCACGATTTCAGAGTTTGACTTAAAAGAGGCAATCCGGCAAACGATTTTTTCAGTAGCAGATACTTCCTCAAAGAAGGCAATGACAGGAGAACTGTGGGAAATTAATGGAAAAGAACTGAAAATTGTAGCGCTGGACGGACACCGTATTTCACTTAGAAAAATCAAACTGAAAAAAGAATATGAACCGCGAAAGGTCATTGTTCCAGGAAAAACACTGGCAGAAATTATCAAGATTATTGGCGGTGATCCGGAAAAGGAAATTGCAGTTTACTTTACAGAGAACCATATTCAGTTTGAGATAGAAAATACCAGGGCAATCTCCCGGTTGATTGATGGAGAATATTTAAAAGTGGAGCAGTTATTATCAAAAGATTATGGAACAAAAATCAAAGTTCAAAAAAAGGAATTACAGGAATGTATTGACAGAGCAAGTTTGTTATTGAAGGACGATGCAAAAAAGCCAATTATTCTAAATATTGAAGAAAATATTTTGTCATTGGAAGCAGCATCAAACATGGGCTCTATGAATGAAAGTATGTTCGTTGTAAAAGAGGGAGAGAAATTACGAATTGGGTTTAATCCCAAATTCTTATTGGAGATGCTGCGGGTGATTGATGATGAGGAAGTCTTCATGTATTTTACGAGTGCAAAAACGCCATGTACTGTAAGAGATGAAAAAGACAGTTATGTATATCTGGTTCTTCCGGTCAACCTTAGTGCCGCAGCGTAAAGTGAGAGAAGAAGGTGAATAAGAAGGTATGGAAATTGTTCGAAATGGGCAGAAAATTCTGTTGACAGAGTGGGAATTATTTCAGGCGTATGAAGAACAGAAGTATTTGTACTTAAAAGAAAGCGTTCTGGAAAATATGGAAGACTGTCTTCCAAAAGAGATGTATAGCAAATTGAAAGCAAATGAAGATTACAAGGAAAGAAGCATCACTTTATTCCAAAAATATTATGAGGATTATCATATGGAATATGATGTGGCACTAAAAGAGGCAATCCGCGATTCTGCGAAAAAGTTTCTTGATGCAGAAAAAGCAGAACTTGTAGAAGAAAAAGGAAGGAACAGTAAAGGATGAAAAGAGAAAACTATATTATTACGGTAAAAAGCATTTATATACGTGATGCGGAGATGTTTTGCCCGGAAAGCATGACGGAACAGGAAATTTTGAACTTAGATGATATCGATATTTTTCAGTCCTGTGAGTTTGAAAGATACTGGAAAAATGCAGAAGTTTCTGCTTACTTATGTCAGATGGCTTGTGCAGAAGAAGAATTAAAAAGGGAACTTCAGAAAATTGCAGAATATTTCAAGATACCAGCCTGTTTTTTAGAAGCAATTCCTGTAAAAAAAGATTTGGAAGATGATATATTTCATAATAATGGAGAGAAGGAAAATGAAGAAAGCACTACTTAAAAAGATACCTGTTGTGGAAGCCGGTATTAAGGATAAACAATATATGGAACTTTGCAGACAAAACTATCTGATGAAGGTACAAAAGGCTACGGTAGCACATAAACGGACTTTAATCCTAAATCTTTATAACGCGGAAAACATTATAAAGGAGCAATATCAGCCGTTCTGTCGCATCTTTTTTTCTAATAGAGACTTTATTACATATTTTATAAAAGAAAACCGTTGGTCTATAAAAACTTTGGATATCTTGGAATCTGAAAAGGGGAAATTTATATCTCAGATTGCGATACGAACATATAAGGAAAAAAGGAGTATTCAACAGTTTTTTCATTGTACAGATGATGCCGTAGACAGTATACAACTAATACAAATAGAACATCAGAAAAGAAAAGCAGAAAAGTCGTTAAAAAGAAAAAAAAGAAGGATAAAAGATATAGAGTCTCTATTTCGCAGTGTGAAACCAGTGACTGGGAGATTTGAAAAATGGCTGGAATACGAGGTGTTAAAAGAAAGTCAATATATTTTCTATCAGTATTCCAGAAGAAAGATGATAGATTGCACATGTAGTCATTGTAAATCGAAATATCAATTGGAGAGATCTATACCAAGGCATAACAAAGAATATGTGTGTCCCATTTGCAAGCGGAAATCAATTTTTAAAGCAAAAGGAAAATCAGGATATTTTTCTGATTATTCAGAAGCAGTTAAAATTGAAAAAGCATCAGATAGAATCATACTACGTCATTTTGAAGTTAGAAAATCTTATGCTGCGCATGGTACGGGAGAATATACATTATCCTATCATGAAGACTATCGGGCTGTATTTCAGGAAAAATTCCATTTTTATTACCCGGTTTATAGCTGTTTGGCTCATAAGAATGTATGGAAAGAGAAATATATAGATCCGTATTTTCACTACAGATATCATTTGGATTATACGATAAAAGCATATCAGACGATAACCCAAATGCCTGGAATGGTGTATCCATATAATTTGAAAAATGTTTTTAAAGGAACACCATTTGAATATTGCTCCTTAGATTATTTTGTCAAAAATAATCGTTTTGTAGAGCTGCCGGTTGTATATTATCTGAAGACATATTTAAAATTCCCATTGCTTGAACAGTTCGTGAAGCAGAATATGTTTTATATCGCTTTGGAATGCCTATATCAGCTTCCAAACGAATGGGAAGAAACAAAGGAAACGAATACAAGACATTTCTTAGGAATAAATTCACGATATTGCTCTATCCTAAGTAAGTATAATATGGGGATAAGAGAATGGGGCGTTTTACAGAAAATGGAAAAATTAAAAATCCATTTGTCGGAACAGGAAATTTTTGCATATTGTAAAATTTTTGAGAGTAATAGAGATTTCTTGGAATTAAACCAGTATGCATCTATTCGGAAAATTGTGAGTTATCTGGCAAAGCAGATTGAAAAAGAAAAAAAAGGAAAGGCATATAAGTTGTCCGGTGATGTATCTGGTATCAGTCATGTGGAAATGAAATGTTATCAGACGTATATAAGAAGCTGGAAAGATTATATTGAGTGGGCAGAAAAATTGGAATATGATCTGAAAAGCCGATACGTTCTGTTTCCAAAAAACTTTAAAGATGTTCACGACAAGACTTTCCTGGAGTATCAAAAACAACAAGATAAGATGGAAAGAAGAAAACAGGCAAAAGAAAGAAGAACCGTGAACCAACTTTTAAAGAAAGATATAAAACTACTGGATACCAAAATTCAGGATAAGGATTATCTTTTAAAAGTTCCTGAAAATTGTCAGGAAATCCGAAAAGAAGGGCAGGCGTTAGGACATTGTGTAGGAAGTTATATCCCTCATATTGCCAATCGGGAATGTGATGTGTATTTTATCAGGAAAAAGACCGATCCGGATAAGCCTTTTTTTACGGTTGACTGGAGAAGAGGGAAGATTGTGCAATGTCAGGGGAAAGGGCGGATTCGTTATCCGCAGGAAATGGTAGAATTTGTTCATTATGCAGAAGAAAAATTAAGGCTTCTAAAAGGAGAAGAAGAAAAAAAGGCTGCATAGGAATATAAAAATTTTAAGAGAATAGAAACACAGGCAGAAGGATTAGAACATTCTTCTGCCTTTTCTTATGAAGAGAAAGGAACAGAGATATGAATGATGTATTGGAAAAATTACAACGTGTCAAAATCCAAAATAAGACCAGGCTGTCCAAAGAAGACCAGCAATTTTGTCAGATACAGCAAAAATTATATGACAGTACCAGAAATCATTTTTTAAGTATGTTTGTAGATATGGAAACACTGCACCAGCAGGAACTGACCTTTTATGGAAAGGTACAGAAATATGCAGACAGGGTGTACCAACAGAACCTGATTTGTATGGATAAAAAGAAACAAACAGAACTGATGGAAAAGGTGCATAATCATTTTATCAGAACCATTATTTCCTTCTTTAACCGGAAATATGGTCTTGCCATACAGAAACATTCGTATGAACGCTATATTTCCCTGCAGACTCTGGCAGAACCCGTATTACATAAGCGGATTTCTTCTTTAACAGAAGAAGAGAAGCAAATTTATCGGGAAGAAAGGAAGAAATGCTGTAAACAGAAAGAAGAAAATCTTCATGAAGTTTTGTTTGCCAGAATTGAGTATCCGTTGATTTTGGATGATATTTTTTCTTATCTGGGCGGTTTTAGTTTTCAGGAGAAAGTGGAGCAGGAGATTAAAACAGATGCAAAAGCAGGAGTGACCTATGCAAAATATAAATTGCAAAGTAAAAAACTGTCCATTCAAAACCTGTTATGCAGCAAAACAGATCTTTGGGGAGAATACGAAATCTGTCTGGATAGTGAAAAATATAAAGCACTTTTACGGGCATTGACTTTTTTTGACTCCAGTAAAGAACAGGTTTCTATTTATGATGGCTGGCTGGAAAGATTTGTAAGTTTTTCATATAGCGGGAAAAAGGAGAAAGAAGGGATTTTTGATGAACACCCTGCGCTTGGAAAGAAAGTTGTTAAATTTAAGTATTTTAAAAATGGCAGATGGGATATTGCTTTTGCCAGTGGTGTACATGCATTGTCTTTTGCCAAAGAGTATCTCGGCTATAAGGAGGCGGCCTAATGGGAAAATACAAAAGAGATAAGGGACTTCAAATACCAATGGAGCAAAGGCAAAAATTGAATGCGAAAATTTTGTATCTAGTGGAAAACCATGAAGCAGAACTATATGGGATCACACCAGAGGATATTTTTAATGTATATATGGGAAATGGTGGGCTGCATGGACTGGACAGGAAAGACTTTCAAAATTTTCATGCTTATACAGAAGCGAAAAAAGAAATAGAGCAGGGACAGTTTTTTACACCAGCGGAAATATGTGAATTTCTTGTTGCCTGCGTCAAACCGGAACCGAAGGATATAATTTATGATTTGACTTATGGTAAAGGAGATTTTTTTAATTATCTTCCTACAGAAAGTAATATCTATGGAACAGAAATTGATATGAAAGCGGTGAAGATTGCCCAGTACCTCTACCCGAAGGCAAACCTGCAATATGGCGATATCCGGCAGTATTCCCCTGTTTTAAGCGGGGATATTGTGTTTGGAAATCCGCCCTTTCATCTGGAATGGGGAACAAAAGAAGCACCGGTATCTTCCCAGATGTATTATTGTAAAAAAGCATATCAGGTACTGAAAAACGGAGGACTTTTGGTTTTGCTGGTCCCGGAAAGTTTCCTTTCAGATGATTTTTCAAATAAAGGGGATATTGAAGAAATCAGTCACATGTTTAATTTGATTGTACAATTTTCTTTGCCGGCAGATGCATTCAAAGAGTATGGTGTGACATCTTTTCGGACAAAAGCAATGATTTTGCAGAAAAAGAGTCAGTATGTAACAGAAAGACCCTATACCACAAAGCAAGAGGTTCTGAAACATCCCCAAGAAATTTATCAAACTCATGTGTTACCGGTTCTTCAGGAACGGAGAAAAAATGCTGCAAATATTTATTTTGAATGTCAGAATACAGATTTAGAGGCAAAGAAGAAACAGGTATTTCAGGAAAAAACGATGAAACTTTTGTTTGATATCAAAAGAAATCGAAATATCACTCATAAAGCTGGACTGGCAGAAACGATTTTGCAGAAATACCTGAAGCAGACGAAACCGGAGGAACTTTCCTGGCAGGAGTGGGAAAAAATTAAAATACAGCCGGAAGATGTTTTACGGAAATTAAAGGGGATTTTATCTTCTGCGAATATGACATACAGGAATGAAATCCAGATTGTAAAGACAACTTATGGATTTAAAGAAAAGGATTATCGGGAAAATGGGACCGATATGAATTTGGGTTCTATCAATTCTTTTGTATTATCCAAAAGAGAAGTTCCTGGATTTGAGCAGTTCTTAAAGAAGAAACGGCGAGAATTTGCATTGCAGGAAACACCTTTTGAGAAAATGAAGCAGGATGACAAAATTGCAGAATATCTGGAAAATTGGCATGTAACAAGTCAAATGACAGGGGAGGTCAAATATCTGAATGCTGTACAGAAAAAAGAAGTGAATAAACTGCTGCAGAAACGATACGCTGCCCTACAGTTTTCTATGGGAACTGGAAAAAGCCTTTGTACACTGGCAATGGCGCAGTACAGAATGAAATATAATCCTGTCCGGAATATATTCATTGTCGGCACAGCCCTGGCAATCAATAATACATGGGAAGAAATATTGGAAGACTATCAGATTGATTTTTACCGTATTCGGAAGAGGGAGGACATAAAAAGGGTACAGAGAGGACAGATTGTGCTCTTGACTATCAATCTGCTTACGGAATTAAAAAGGGAGATGAAAAAACTGTTACGTATCCGCTGTCAGAAAGTCATGTTGATTTTTGATGAAAGTGATGCAATTACCAACGGAAGTTCAAAACGTACAAAAGCAATGCTTTCTGTTTTTCGAAAATGCAGATATAAAGTGCTGGCAACAGGAACACTGACAAGAAATAACGTGGTAGAAGCAGCACCTCAATTAGAACTGCTTTATAACAACTCTATTCATTATCTGGCAAAGAATGAATGGATCTACCGATTCAAAAACGGACAGATGGAAAAAAATAGGAACTTCTTTTTGAATCAGCCATTTCCAGCTTATAAAAGAGGGTATGAACTGTTTTCTTATTCCTATTTACCAAAGAAGATTACAGTGTTTGGTCTGGAGAAGGCAAATCAGGATATTTATAATGCATCATTTTTAGATGAATTATTAGAAAAAACAGTCATAACAAAAAATTTTGAAGAAGTGGTAGGAAGGAAAATTTATAAGATTTACCAGGAAACCTGTTCTTTTAGCGAAAGGGAAAAAGAAGTGTATCGAATAGCAGTAAAAGAGTTTGATAAAATCCGCAGGAAGTATTTTGCAGCTTGCGGCAATGCACGAAAGGATTCTATGTTTCGGATTTTGCAGCAACTGCTGCTCCTTCTGAAGATATGTGCAGATCCTTCTCTTGCATACGAATACGATAGCAATGAAATACCTACGAAGGTAAAAAAAGCAATCCGTCTTTTGCAGATGTGGAAGTATGAGAAGGTTGCGATTGGAGTACGCAGAATAGAAGTGGCAGATTCCTATTACCGATATTTAAAGCAGGCATTTCCAGAAAGGCAGATCTTTTATATCACAGGGGATAAAGTTCCATGCAAGCAGCGGCAGAGGATTGTAGAAAAACTAAGAAAGACAGAAAATGGGATATTACTTTCTACGCAGCAAAGCTTGTCAGAATCTATGAATATAGATGATGTGGATAAAATTATCCTACCAGAGCTTCATTACAATCATGCGGCTATGGAACAGTATTATTTTCGGTTTATCCGGTATACGTCCAGAAATTTTAAGCAGGTGGTATTTTTAATTTATGAAAATTCCATTGAAGTGAACCTGCTAAAGATGATACTGGCGAAGGAGAAACTTAACCTGTTTATGAAAAATCAATTGCTAGAAAACGGAGAACTATATGAAAGATTCGGCATCAATCCCCAGATATTTTCCCTTTTGATGACAACCAGTGTGGATCAGGAAGGAAAACTTCAGATTCAATGGGGCGAACAAAAAATTAGTTAGAGTGTTTGAAAAAGAAACATACGTAATGATAATTTATGGCAGAATTTTTACTCAAAGAAATTCAAACTACGATACTTTTACTCTGCTTATAGCAGAACAATATATATTTTGAGAAAGTATTGAAAAGTTTATTAGAAAATACAGAATAGGCTTAAAAGTCTGTTTATATTTAGTGTAGAACTTAGCACAATAGTACGCAAAGTCTCCCTAGCGTGGCAATGACAGATATAAAAAATACTTGTTTTTCTGGTTCTTGTATTTTGAGGATTTGTCAGTAGAGATTTATAGGAAAGGAGGATGTATGAACCAGAAACATCAAAATGTTCCAATTTGGGAAAAAGCAAACCTTACTTTGGAAGAAGCGGCAGCTTTTACTAATATAGGAATAAACAAATTGAGGCAGTTAACAGACGAAGATGGATGTGAATATGTTCTTTGGATAGGTTCTAAAAGATTAATAAAACGTAAGAAGCTAGAAGAATTTTTAGAACATGCAGAAAGTTTATAAGAGTCATTGAAACAAGGGGCTTTGATATGATAATATTTGAATATCATTTCAAGGCTCTTTTTGGATTATGAAAGGAGAATATATGTCCGAAAAGAGAAGAGATAATAAAGGAAGAATTCTGAAAACAGGAGAAAGCCAAAAGAAAAATGGGCAATACATTTACCAGTATACGAATTCATTTGGGGAGAGAAAGGTAATCTATAGCTGGAAATTGGTAACAACAGATAAAGTTCCAGCGGGAAAGAGAGAGGATGTTTCACTTAGAGAAAAAATAAAAGAAATTGAGCGAAAATTAGAACAAGAGCTCATTATTACAGGGCAGAATATGACGGTTCTACAGCTAGTACAAAAATATATAGGACAGAAAACAGGTGTTAAAGATAATACCAGAAATAACTATAATTTTGTAATAAATATCATAAAAAAGGAGCCTTTTGGACAACTGAAAATAAATGAGGTAAAAAAGTCAGATGCAAAAGCATGGTTAATCAAGCTTCAGCAGGTAGATGGCAGAGGATATAGTACGATACATTCAGTGCGTGGAGTTGTTCGACCTGCTTTTCAAATGGCAGTAGACGATGATATTTTATTAAAAAACCCTTTTGAATTTCAGTTGGCGACGGTAGTAGTTAATGATAGCGTTACCCGAGATGCCATAACAAGAAAGCAGCAAAAAAAATTCTTAGAATTCATCAAGAATGATAAACATTTTTCGCGTTATTATGAAGGGATATATATTTTATTCCATACAGGAATGAGAATCAGCGAATTTGTAGGATTGACGCTGTCAGATATCAACTTGAGAGACAGAACCATTACTATAGATCATCAGTTGCAAAGAAATAGCCAGATGGTATATAAGGTTATCAATACAAAGACTACAGCGGGTGAAAGAACGATACCTATGACTGACGATGTATATGAATGCTTTAAAAAAATAGTAGAAATGCGGAAAAAAGTAAAGGCAGAACCCGTTATAGATGGTAAACTTGGATTTTTATATTTAGACAAAAATAATAAACCGATGGTTGCATTACACTGGGAGAAATATTTTCAACATATCCGAGAAAAATACAATCGCATTTATAAGGAACAGATGCCTATTATTACACCGCATGTTTGCCGTCATACTTACTGCTCTAATATGGCTAAGAGTGGAATGAACCCAAAAACGTTACAGTATTTGATGGGACATTCTGATATATCCGTAACTCTGAATACATATACTCACTTAAAATTTGAGGATGCGAGAGCAGAAGTAAAAAGAATTACGAAGCTCAATTGATGTATTTTGAACAATTTACATCATTTGAATTTGCATCAGATTTTTTGAGGATTAATATTAAATGTATGGTATAATTATCAAGAAGCCCATAAATATGAGAAATTTGAGTAAATATGTATAGAAAAAAGTTCAAAAAGCGATGATGTAAAATGCAAAAATAGAAATTGATTTACATCACATTTTACATCATTTGGCGAAAAAAATATGTAGATTTACATAGGATTATAAAGACTTGTATAAGGACCAAACAAAAATATAAACTCTGTAAAGTCTTGAAAACATAGGGCTTTACAGGGTTATGAAGGGATTTGAAGAGTATGATAAAAGTACTATTTGTTTGCCACGGCAAAGAGCGTATTTACTCACAAGGTAAACGCTCTGGGCTTAGGGGATCAGTTTATCATAGATAGCTTTGCAACGAGTAGGGAGGAGATTGGAAACCATCCACATAGAGGCACAGTAAACAAGCTGAGAGAGGTAGGGATCCCTTTAGTGCCTCATAGAGCTAAGCAGATCACATTAGCCGATTATGATAAGTTTGATTACATTATAGGCATGGATACCGCTAATATACGGAACCTTAACAGGATGTTAAATAATGATCCAGAGGGGAAGATATACAAGCTCCTCAGCTTTGCAGGATCAAGCAGGGATATAGCGGATCCGTGGTATACAGGTAACTTTGATGAGACTTATACCGATGTAGAGGAGGGATGTGAGGGCTTTCTGGAGTACCTGAGAGAGAATGGAGAAATATAAGAGCGTGGAGCTGTAGATCATTAAACTAATGGTTTACAGCTCTTTTCTTATGCCCTCCTGTATAATATTCTCATAGCCTCATACAGGGGCTAAATAAGTAATACAGGAGGATTTACAGGATGAACAAAAGAAAGTTAAGGAGAGTGGCAATAGTAGCCTTAGTGCTGGTATTGCTATGTAACACGCTGGGAGTACAGGCAGAAACAGGAGCACCAGCGGTAACAGTATCAAGTTATGAGGAGCTTGTAAATGCAATAGATCAAGCCTCTAATCTGGATACTATACTTATAGAGGCTGTGATCTGGATACCAGAGGGAGCCAGTCTAGGAGATAGCTCTAAAACGGTTATACTTAAGAGCTCTGGGGGATATATGGAGATTGTAGAGAACACCCAGAGCGAGGAGATAACCAGCTTTACAGGTTTAATATTCGATGGAGCTGGAAAAGAGCTCTTAGCACCTTATCTAAGGATAACAGGGGCAGTAAGTATTATAGGATGTACTTTTAAGAATTGTGGGGTTAATGGAGCTATAAATATGAGTTACGCAAGCTGTACGATAAAGAATAGCTCATTTAAGGACAATAAGAACGATTATGGGGCTCATATTCTGATAGGCTATAAGAGTACCGCTGATATTAGTAACAGTAGCTTTACAGGCGGAATAGCTACAGTAAGGGGCGGAGGTATCTATCTGGATGATCATACAAGTACAGCCACGCTTACAGAGTGTACGATAACAAGCAATGTAGGAGCTTATGGAGGCGGTATAGCTAACTGGGGTTCCCTTACTCTGGAGAATACTCTGTTATATGCTAATACAGCCAGCGTAGGAGGAGCGGATCTGTTTAGTACAGGCTCCTACAGCATGGAAAGTATTGAGGATAGCAAAGAGTTTTACCATGAGGCAGGGATAGAGCCTCTTAGCTGGGAAAGTGACTATATAGATCCAGATTATGGAGCTACTTGTATAAAACTCTCCTATGAGGAGTATATAGAGCCGACAGAGCCAGTAGATCCAGATCCTAGTGAACCATCTACACCAGATCCCACGGATCCAGTAACGCCCCCTAGTGGAGGGGATGAGGGTAAGACGGATCCAGAGCCAACAGATCCCACACCTACGGAGCCGACAGATCCAGAAAAACCAGATACAGGGGATAGCTCAGATCCAGAGCCTACGGATCCTAAACCGACAGAACCAGATAAGCCAGATACCACAGAACCATCTACAGAGGATCCTAAGCCCTCTACTCCTAGTAATGCGGATCAGACAGGCGGAGGAGATACCACTACAGATAACAGCGATCACAGTACTACTACAAGTACAATAGATAATAGCCAGCATAACAGCACTACTAACAGTAGCTCCTCAGTAGGAGGAAATACAACAAACTCCTCATCTGTGAGTAATACGGACAATAGCAGGAGTGAGAGCTCCAGAATGGAAAACAGTAATAATAGCTCTACTGTAAATAATTACTATCAACAGGATAAGCAGGAGCCAGCCACAGCCTCCACAAATGCCTCACAGCCTGTAAATGTTACGGTACCTGTAACTGTATCCACTCCAGAGGCTAAAGGCTCAAATACAGCCACTCCAGAGGCTCCAGAGACTACCTCTATAGCTGATAAGAATATCAATATTGAGGCTAAGGGCGTAGATGTAAAGCTGGAGATTACAGGAGATAGCTATAATATCTCTATATCAGCTCCAGAGGGGCAGGAGAGCCAGATACAGCCAGTTAATGAGGTAAGTACTGTAAACGCCTCAGAAAGCACTACAGAGCCTCAGAGGAGCCCTAACTGGATTGAGTATATTACTGTGATCCTTTTAGCGGTACTGGTGGGGCTGGAGATCAAAGATAAATTGCATAAGGAAAAATAGCAAAAAATTAGGAGGGGCTTAGTGCTCCTCCTTTAGCTTTTCCTCCAGCATATCAATTATTAAAGAGCTGAGGCTCTTTCCTGTTTTATCTGCTAGGGCTTTATATTCTGCTTTTTTCCCCTTAGGTACTCTAAAGCTAACCATTTCAGTATTTTCTTTTTGATATTTTGCAGTAGCCTTTTTTTGTGCCTCTGTATACTTGCCTCCCATAGAAACAGCTCCTTTATATATTTTCCCTATTATAACATAATCAAAGCGAAAATAAAAATTTTAACTCAATTTTGAGGAGAAAACCCTTGACATATATGTATGACATATACTAAAATACAGGCACTAAGATATATGTATGACATATACAGACAGGAGGTAAAGGATATGCAGGAATACAGGAACTTACAGGAGAGAACTAATGAGGATCTGGTTATTGAGTACCAGAGTACTCACAATGAGGAGTTATTTAGAGCATTACTGGAGAAAAATACAGGGCTCTTACACATTATTGTTATGGATTACAAGATCCCTAAGTATGAGATAGAGGATCTCCTTAGTGAGAGCTACATAGCTCTTATAAAGGCGGTAGATAACTTTGATCCTACTAGAGGCGTTACTTTTACCACAGCTCTTAAGGTATTTGTACGCCAGCACTTAAACCGCCTCTACAATGAGGTGACTTGTCAGAAAAGATATAACGGTATGGATCCAGCCAGCTATGAGGAACTGGTAGAGATCCACAAAGACGATGTAAGAGGCTTAGATTGTGATAGGTTTACTCAGATAGAGGTAGATGAGTACTTAGAGGGGCTGGAGGCTAAGGATCGTTATATGGTTACACTCCTCCTCATGGGATACAGCCTCTCAGATTGTGCAAAGGCTTTTCATGTGGCAAATTCTAGTATCACATGGAGGATCAAGCGGATCCGCAAGAGCTACACAGCTTATAGAGAGGCGGTGTAAGAGAATGACAATAGAGGAGAGAGTAGAGCTCTATAAGAGCCTTTATAAAGAGTGTAAGGCTCTGGAGCCTGTAGCTAATACCTTAGCAAAGGGATATAAACAGGCAGATCCTAGAAAGAGGCTGGAGCTGATAAGAGAGCTGGATACAGAGTTAGCGGAGGTGTATATGGTTAGGATCCCTGTTATTACCTGTGGGGTAAGGGATGATAACTATGTACACTCTACAAAGGAGATTTTCTTAGCAGATCCAGAGCTGGAGGCATTTCTCCACCAGTTTAGGCACCACCTCCAGAACGAGGCGAGAGAGCTTAGCAGGAAATACCTTCTAATGGAGGATGATCCTAAGGCTGATTACAGGATCCCATACAGGGAGGCTAACAGTATGCTGTATGGGGAGGATGATGCTGTAGCATGGAGCCGATTTTTAATAGAAAATTGCTGATATATGGGAGCTGATCCGTTGGAGTGTGGGTTAGCTCCTTTAGTATTGCATCTGTGGGCTCCGCTGTGCCTCCTGTAGGCGTTTTATATGTTTATATGGATAAGTGTAAGGGGATGAGAGTAAAGCCTCTTAAAATTGATTTTAGAGGTATTTTATATAAGGGTTATATAATAAATGCACAATAATATATTATATAGGAGGTGTATAACTTGTTGAAAATGCACAATAGATACTTGCAAAATGATAGGGGTATAGATATAATAGAGGGGAACCTAGAGAGGGTAAAGAAAAAAGCACCTCCTAAGAGATGCTATATCAGATCCTGTAAAGTATTGGCAGTACTACACAGGGATTAAGGTAAACCAGATACCATAACCGCGTATAAGCAACTGACATTTTCTAGGGGCTATTATAACATGATAGCCTTTAGTTTTCAATATTCGATGCTATGTAATTCTTTCCGATCTGGAGAGAGGTTAAGGTAAATGAGCCTTACCTCTCTCTTTTTCGTATCAGAAAGCAAGGAGGAGCACGATGAGAAAACAGATAACAGGAAATGAGGAGATAAAGCTGTATAGCTGGATGGCACAGGAGGGGCTAAAGGGTAACGCCTTAGTAGTGTACGCTATTGTATATGATGCTGGAGAGTACTCTGGAGGCTACAGGTATTTAGCAGATTTTACAGGGATGGAGATTAACTCCTTAATAAGGCTGGTTGGTAGCATGGTAAAACAAGGATACCTTAAAAAAGAGGTGGAGGAGATCAATAATACTAAGATCCCTCACTTAAGAGCTGTAAGGAGGGAAAAGTAATGGCGATGGATTATACAAATTTTTACACAGTGTATTATTGGATGAGCAAACTAAAAACAAAAAAAGTTGTTAAGGGTGGAATTAAAATGGAGCCTTTAGCAGGAGTAGCTAAGGATCTGTATGCACTTATTTTTAGATTTTCCCACGGAAAAAACGGATGTTGTAACATGAGCTATAAAACAATGGAAGATGTAACAGGGGTTCCTAAAAGTACTTTGATAAGAAATCTAAAGCTATTAGAGGAAAGTAATCTGATCCAGATAGAGGTATTATCACAAGCAATAGAAGAAAAGAGCGAGGGAGAAAGAGGAAATGTTGCTGGAAAGCAATACAGAGTAAATGCAGAAATCTTAGAGGAGCTGATAGAGGAATACCCAGAGATAAAAATAGACCAACTTACGCAACTAAGGCACAATGAGTTAAAGCCTACTGGATGGAATGACTACAGTAAAGAGGGAGATTTTAAGCCACAGGAATATTTTAGAAAACATCATAAACAGTAATTCCATTTAACAAAATTGTAAAATGCAATGCACAGTAATAGGGTATATCCAAAATGAATATAGAGCTATGTTCAAAATGAATATAACCCTATATTCAAAATGGATATAGACCTATATTCAAAATGGGTATACTAAAAGAGGGTGCGGTATATCCAAAATGAATACCAATATATTAGATTGTATAAAAGAAAAGAGTAGAGGGTAATAAGAGCCAAGAGGCTCTTTACATCCTCTACCTTATAATCTAAAGAAATGTATAAGGGCTTTTAGTGAGGTAAAAAGATGATAGGTAACAGGAGAGAGGAGGATCAAGCGGATCTCTGGTTAAGAGAGCACGATCCTTATTATTTAGATAAATCAAATTCTAAAAAGAAAAAATTAGAGTGATTTTACGAAACTCCAGAGCAGGAGCATAGGAGAGTACAGATGGAGCTACCATTTTCCTCTCTTAGTATGTCTCAAATGCTGGAGGTAGGGATAGAGGTAAAAACGGATGCAGGAGGAGGCTTTAGTGGTAATATCTAACTCACTTATGAGGCTAGAAATTCCTTGTAAAATAAGGCTTTTAGAGGTATAATACTAAATACAGAAACAACCTTATCTTTATTTTTGTAAAATAAATACTGTGTAATTTAGAGGGTTTTACAGGGAAAAGAAACTTAAGAAAGAGAGCTCAGATCTTTAGTGATCTGGGTTCTTTTTTTTTGAAAAATTTTCCATAAAATATGCATATTTTTCCTTAAAATGTGCCCTTACTTATGAGAGCAGGAGGTGGAAAGTATGGAGCTATTATCAGTAGAGGTAGTTATGGATATGCTGGGAGTGACAAGGCGGACAGTTACAAACATGATAAAGCGTGGAGATCTGATAGCTGAGTATCCCCAGACAGGTAAAAGAGGTAGACCTAGTATGATGATAACCGCCTCTAGTTGCGGAAACTATTTATTACAGAAAGGCAGGTAAAAAAATGGAACATCCAGAAGATTACAAATTGAGAAAAAGGTACGAGGCAGATAGAGCCTCTGGAATTGCCCCAGGTAGTATGGCTCAGTGGATGAATGATACAGCTTTTAAAGGACTTACTACTAAGTTGGAGGCACACAGGGAGCGTATTATTGCACAGGTTGAGGAGGAAAGAAGAAAAGAGCCTCATACATACGGCTATTTTATTAGAGAAATTGCAAAAGCAAATAGTGATATTGCAAAATATAAAGATGTGCCAGAAAATTTACAGAATAGCTACAGAGTAAAACTTAATAAACAGTTTGATGATCTGGTAGATAGAGGTTATTTTTCTGAGAGATCTAGGGGCGAGTGGATTAGTAGAGAGTTATCTAACTATCTGTGGTCAGAAGAATATAAGACAGCGAAAGATAACCTTAGCGAGGCTACAAAAAGACTTCGTAAATATGAAAAACTTAAGGAAGATTGGGAAACAGATAATAAAGAGCTCATTGAGGCTGAGAGATTAAGAACTAAGAGAGAGGAGCTCCTTAGTGCAGATCCAGAGACATTAAGAGCCTTAGGTATTACACCTCCTCCAGTGCAGAAAGTAAGTAGAGCAGAAGAGGTAGGAGAAAGCGTTAAATCAAATGATGATTTAATGAGTCATGACGAGTATCTTGCAGGGCTGGTAAAAATTAGAGAGACTAAAAACTATGGACGGTATAAATGATCTGGAATATAAGGAGCTCCGCTTAGATCTGGTAGATCTTACAGAGGGAGTAGTAGGATCATTCCTCTTTTATTACGATGAGGAGGTAAAAAAGATCTATGAGTTACCACCTCAGAAAAGAGGGGCGGAGCTGAGAAAGTTAGCAAACAGAATAAAAGAAGATTATAAAACAGGGCGTATAGCAGTATAGGGGCTATACGCCTTATTAAATTTCAAAGAAAAGGAGGTGTTTAGAAATGGCGGTAGAGTTTGGTGCAAAACTTTATTTAAAAGATAATATGTATGCTACCCTTAAGAAAAATATGGAATTGCAGAAAAGCTATTCACAGCAGATAAACGATACAAGTAGTAGTATCTCAAAGCTGGGAAAGCAAAAAGCGGATCCAGCTATCACAGCACACGATAAGGCTACAGAAGTGCTTAACAGCGTTAGGGAAAATATTGATAACTTATCACAGCAGAAAGCTCTTACTAAGGCAGAGGTACAGGATGAGGCTAGTAAAAAGGTTGATGAGATTGTAGAAAAAATCAAAGAGATCAAGAAAACAGCAGTATCTCCAATTATCCACTTAAAGGATATGGTATCTCCTACTGTAGGTAAGATCAAGCAGAGACTTAAGGAAATTGCTACCACATATACTCCGATCGTAAGGATCAGAGATCTTGCAACACAAGGCATTTCTAAAATCAAAAATACATTAGGGGGGCTAGGATCTAAAGCGGTATCCGCTGTAGTAAGAATAAAAGACGGTGCCACCGCTGGGATCAATAAGGTTAGAGTAGCTCTTGCTACTGTAAAGAAAATCGTAGCCACGCCTGTTATAAAGGCTAAGGATGGGGCTACAAAGGTACTTAGTAAGGTAAAGAGCGGACTTAAGGCGGTAAGTAAAGTATTTACTCCGTTTGTAAAGCTCAAAGACGGAGATACAAAGGTGTTAGGATCTATTAAATCCTCATTGAAAGATGTAGGAAAAATGATATCTAAGCCTATGGTAGCTGTGAAAGATGGGGCTAGTAAGGTACTGGGATCCATCAAGGACAAGCTAAAGAGCCTTGCTAAGGGTGTTACTGTGGCTGTATCGGTAGCTGGAGGAGCTGTATTAGGCGGTGCTCTTAATGAGGGGGCAAAGCTCCAGCAAAGTACAGGAGGTGTACAAACTCTTTTTAAGGGCGATGCAGATAAGGTAATAGAGAACGCTAATAAAGCCTATCAGACAGTAGGAATATCAGCAAATGATTACATGGAGCAGGTAACTAGCTTTAGTGCCTCACTTTTATCCTCATTAGGAGGAGATACCGCTAAATCCGCTGAGGTAGCAAATACAGCTATGGTAGATATGGCTGATAATGCTAATAAGATGGGTACTGATATGGGATCCATCCAGAACGCTTATCAAGGCTTTGCAAAGCAAAATTACACGATGCTAGATAACCTTAAGCTGGGTTATGGTGGTACAAAAGAGGAGATGCAAAGGCTCCTTAATGATGCTCAACAGCTTACAGGCGTTAAATACAATATTGATAACTTATCAGATGTGTATAACGCTATCCACGCTATACAGGAAAACTTAGGCGTAGCAGGAACTACAGCAATGGAGGCAAGTGAAACCTTTAGCGGAGCTTTTGCTATGATGAAAGCCTCAGCTAAAAACTTGTTAGGTAATTTATCTGTAGGGGATGGTAAGGCTGTAGCTAAGAATATGGGAGAATTGGTAGAGAGTGCAAGTACCTTTTTCTTTGGTAACTTTATACCGATGCTCCAGACGATTTTTAGCAACTTGCCTACAGCAATAGGAACAGCGGTAGAAAAGGTAGCTCCTCAGATTAAGGAAAATGTATTACCACTCCTTACATCTATCAAGGATGCAATCTTTACAGGGCTGGGTAATATCGGTATTGATACTGGAGCATTGCAAGCTATTTTCGATCAGCTTTTTAATGTAAAGGTAGACGGTGGCGGTATTGCTAGTATGTTCTCTGGGCTTAAGGATGGAATAGTACAGGCGATCAATACGATCTTACCTATCATCCCTCCGATTATCTCAGCGGTACAACAGATAGCTCCTGTAGTAGGGCAGGTAATTAGTACGATTATGAGTGGTGTATCTCAGATCATCCCTTATATTGTGCCAGTGATCCAGACTATTACTAATATCATCGTAACAGCTATGCCAGTGATCCAACAGATCATTACAGTAGTGATAAATGCGATTGTAGCTATTATGCCTACATTGAGCTCTATCTTTACTTTTGTGGGAAACGTGATCCAGCAAGTACTTACTATGATCGGTAATCACATGGGATTATTCCAGACTATTGTATCTGTAGTAGTAACAGTAGTATCTACTGTATGGCAGACCTTAGCCCCTATAATCAGTGCGGTAGTAGATGTGATCCTTACGGTGGTGGATGGGCTACTTACAGGAATTGAAACGGTATTCAATTTCTTAGCTCCATACATCTCTCAGATCTGGGGTAGTATCTGTGGATTTTTCGACAGTGCAAGCTCTACGATTACCACTATCGTAGAAACCATTAAGAGTGTATTTCAAGGCTTATTTGATGCGGTATCCACTATTTTCGGTGGTATCTCCAGTGCTGTATCTACAGCGATCGGAACCGTAACAAGTGTAATAAGCGGAGCGATAGATGCTATTAGCGGTTTTGTAGATAAAATTGGTGGTGCAATCTCAAAGGCTAAGGACTTTGTAGGATCTGGAGTGGATAAAGTAAAGGGAGCCTTAGGCTTTGCTTATGGTAAGGATCGTGTACCTTACGATAACTACCCAGCAATCTTACACGCAGGAGAAAAGGTACTTACTAGAAATCAAGCCGATCAATACGAGAGGCAGATGAGTACCAGAGGAGTACAGTTAAAAGATGTTACTCCACTTGACAGGGATAGCTCTGGAGATAGCAGTAATACGCAGGTACAGACCGTACAGGGCGGAGATACTGGAAACAGTAAGAGCGGTAACTGGAGTATCAATATTGGAGATATTACATTTCCTAATGCTCAGATGGGTAGTGAGAGAGATGTTAAGGCTACAGCGGATGAGCTGGTTACTGAGATTGTAGCAAGGCTTACAAAGCTATCTCCTAACATGACTTAGTAAACGAGGAGGCAAAGTAGCCTCCTCAGCGAGGTAGACAAATATGGTAGCAGGATTAACAGAGGATGATATAGCTCCTGTAGTGGATTATATTGTAAGTGAAAGCTATGGATCCTATTACTATGACAGGGTTAGAAACTCCTTTAATGTTATGGCAATGGAGCGGTATCTAAAACTAACGATAAAGAAAAAAAATTCTGATTTTTCAGAGAAAGAAAAAATCTATAAAGCTATGCAGAGAGAAATTAATTCTCTTAGGATAGATGAACAGATAGAAGAAGTAAATACTTGTGAATGGGTATTACAACTCCTCTTAGAGAGTGGAGCTGTGAAACTTGCTGGAAAAGATGAGCAGGTAGAGGGGCTGGAGGTTGTGTTATCTAAGCACCTAAGATATTTAAGGAGGCGATAGTATGAGGGATGATTACCAGTATGCACAGCTTTTAGAGATGATGCGATCACAGGGAGCTAAAGATAATCCTACCTTAGCCCAGCTAGGAGTAATGCAAAGCTCTAACAGCGTAAAGATAGATGATCTGGTACTCAATGCTGAGGATCTGTATATAGCAGATTACTTAGTAGCAGGGTATACCAGACAAATAAAAGTACCTTATGTATCTGGAGTATCTGTGGATACTACACAGAGTAACGGTTTTGCTAGTAAGGATAACCCAGATCCAGATACTAGGGCATGGAAACAAAGCCAGATAACCTATACAGATGGGCTTAAGGCTGGGGATATGGTGCTGGTACAGAAACTTAACGATAATAACAAGTATGTAATCATAGCAAGGGTGGTGGAGGCATGATGTTTTATAGTTATAAACCATATCTCCATCTAGCTCTCTCCAGAGAGTGTATTATTACATTCAATGAAAAAGGTGTATATATTGCAAAAACTCCAGAGGAGGAGAAACTCCTTAGAGAGTATGCAAAGAATACCAGAAACTCATATAACATTATCGAGGCAGGAGGAGAGCTGGAGCATGAGGATTTAATCCGCCTACATGAGGAGGCTGAGCAGAAACTCATAGCGGAGGCGGAGCAGAGAAAGAAAGCCAGAGCAGAGGAGAAAAGGCGGAAAAAAGAGCAACATGATTTTTATGATTTGCTTAGAATGTAGATAAAAAGCAAAGGAGGGCGGAAAGGTGTTACCAGATATACCCATAACAGAGCTATTTAGCTATCAAGAGTTTCCTATGGAGAGAGTTGCTCTTAGGTGGTATAGTTCTAAAACCACAATGGAGATGCTGGGGATAAAAGAGAGACAGTTAAGAAGATATGCAGAGGATGGCAGGTTAGAGAAAAAATATAAAACAGTCAAAGGGCGGAGGAGAGTGTACTACTCTAACATATCTGTATTAAAACTGTTACGCTATCTGAGTGACAGAAGAACACCCTCAGAAACAGAGGATAACGTTGAGGAGGGAACCGATGCAATAGATAGGTGTATAAATACATTTTTCCAACAGCTAAAAGAGCTTGTTAATGAGGAAATGTAAGAAAACCAGTACGAAAAGTAACCTACTCACACAGAGGAAGAAATGAGCCCAGAGATGGGCGATATAGTCAAAAAGTGGCATTTTAGACCGCTTAAGGAGGTGGTTTATAGCGTGTATGGAGAGAAAAGAGCCAGACAGATAGAACATAAAGCCAGAAAGCAGAGAGAGAGCTTAGCAGGAGTATCTAATACAGCTCCTCTTAATGTACAGGTACGCTTAAGGGCTTACTGTATGATCTGGGAGCTTAAACAGAAATATTACAAAGCAGATACGCCTCTCCCTTATGTGAGTAAGGCAAGCCATAAGGCGGATGAGGAGAGGATAAAATCCTTAGAGGCTAAGATCCTAAAAGGTGGATCCGATGAGGAAAGAGCTGTAAAGGCAATAGCAGAGGCTAAGGAGTATCTGGATATTGTAGCAAAATCCAGACTAAACAAGCATTGTAGAGTATTTTAAGGAGGATAAGGTAATGAGTAAAAATGGTAATCAGAAACAGGTGTGTGTTAAATTTGTGAGATATTTTAGTGTGGATAAAGGATCTTATAGCGAGGAAGATCTTGGCAAAATTGTGGAGTCAAACGCTATTAGAATGGGAAAACAGTTATTGATTTGTTCGGAGGAACACGCTAAAGGCAGTATGTTAGAGCCTTGCGGTAATTTGGCAGTGGTAGCTGTTAATGATGTTAATAGCCCAGAGAGTGAGAGCCGTACCATTGTTTGTATTGATAAACAGTAAGACGGAGGAGGGCTTAGAGATGAGTTTTTTAATTAGTGCAGACGAGGAGGAGCAGATCCGCCAGTCAGAGGAATATAAACAGTACATGGAAGAACACAAGGAGGAAAACGATAATGAGTAAAGTAACATTTAGAAGTAAACAGCCATATTTCCAGCTTAGCTATATGGATGTATTTAAAGTAGGCTTTATCACAGTGCCAGTAGTAGGCGGAAAGCCTTATAAGGATAATGGAAATCCTAATATTGACTATGCAAAGTGTGAGGAGCTGGGTATTAAGGATCCAGACAGCGTAGGCTCTGGCTATTCCTTTAGAGAGGGAGCGGATCACAATGAGATTACGCTGGAGAATGAGGATGTTATTGAGGGTATTAGAGCTTATATTGCATCCAGAAATGATTATCTTATTGTAGAGCTGGTGGATGGTAAAGAGCCAGCAGATCCAGAGGGTACAGTATTTGAGTGTAAAACAGCTTTATATCAGTTATACCCAGCAATCTACAAAGGAGTATCTACAGCGGAGGGGAAAACATTCTCCTTTAGCAGAGGAGAAAAGCAGAACCGTTATATTACAAATGATGCGGAGGAGATCAAGATCCTTAGGGATTATATTAAGACCAGAGTAGATAATATGTTTACAGAGGTAAGGGAGTGATCCTATGGAGGAAATCAAGTACGAGGCTACATTTAGCTCCTCCGTTCCTTGTCGCTGGTTATTTGTGATCCGTGAGGATTATGCGTGGGTTGGAGGTGTTGAGACTAAGAAAAATGGAGCAGGTAAAAGGGTGTGTGTAGGATCTACGCACTATAGATACTTTTTTTGTAGTGGAGAGGATCATAACCAGCTCACGCTTACAGATCCAGAGGATATTATCAGAGTAAGGGAGCGGATAAAAAACGATCCAGACTATACAGAAATCTCTTGTAATGATGAGGCTAGGATGCTAGGAGCTGGATTTAGTAAGCCTGTAGGAGGCAGAGATCACTCTAAGCATATTGAGGAGCTAAAGCGTAAATATGGCGGAGATGAGGATCCTGAGTATAGTGATCTGGATAGAAAGTTAATTGCAAAGTTTAGACAGTAATATATATGGGCTATGGCTTAGCGTTGGTGCAGGCTGTAGCCCTTATTTTTTTTGCCCTCAATGTTAAGGAATTTGATATAATATGATTAGGATAGATGAGGAGGTGTAGCCTGTGATAAGAATACCGATAGAGCTAAGGGAGTATGTAGAGCTGGAGGAGGGAAAGCTGGAGATAGTGAAACCAGTACCACAGGATCTACAGCCTTTAGTGATAGAATTACAGAAGATTTACAGGAAAAAGCAGGATCCTACAGATCTAGCGGAGTACAGGAGGTAGGCGGTATGAGTGAGCCTAGAATGAGATATGAGGATAATCTACATCATTATGCTTTACAGCAAGAGATAGCATCCTTAGAGAGGCATATCCACCATGATATAGATAACTGGGAGATGGATATGAGTAAGGATCTCTTAGATGAGTTAAAAGATTTAGAGAAAAAATGTAGATCGGTAAATCAGAGAATGAAAAAGGATATAGCTAGAAACTCATAGGAGCCCCTACAGGGCGTATAAGTACCCTTATATGATAAAGCGTAAGGAAGCGTAAGGGTAAAGCGGTAAAAGGACTGTATGAGGCAGATAGAGGGCTTATTCGTGTGAGAGCATGGGTAGGCTCTTTTTTAGTGCATGAAAATAATTATATAGCCCCTGTATAATTTTTCCCTAAAAAATGAGGAGGGCTGTGATTATGTTTATTAAGGCTAAGTAGAGCCACAGGATAATAAGCATAACAGGAGGTAGCAGGATGAGTACAGGAACAGAACTTAGAGCGGTATTTTACGCCAGAGTATCCACAGAGGAAGAAAAACAGCTTAACGCTTTAGAAAAGCAGATACAGGAGAATAAGGATGTTATTAGAGATCATGGCTGGAGGCTGGTAGGAGAGTATATTGACGAGGGAAAGACAGGAACCACCACAAAGCGGAGAAATGACTACAAAAGATTACTTAAGGATATGACGGAGAATAAGTTTGATATTGTGGTATGTAAGGATCAAGACCGATTACAGAGAAATACTCTGGATTGGTACCTATTTGTAGATAATCTGGTAACAAATAACCTAAAGCTCTTTATGTATCTGGATAATAAGTTTTTTAAACCCTCAGAGGATGCTCTTATAACAGGTGTAAAGGCGATCATAGCAGAGGAATACAGTAGAAATCTTAGTAAAAAACTGAATAACTCAAACAAGAGGAGAATAGAAAGAGCCCTTAATGGGGAGGAGGTATCAGCTATGGGAAACGGTAAATCATTAGCCTTTAAAATTGTTAATGGAAAGTGGGTAAAAGACGAGGAGGAGGCAAAGCTGGGGAAAAAGATCTTTGAGCTATATCTGGAATATGATAGCATAAGAAAAGTAAGAGATTGGGTAAATGAACATGGTTATACAAACAGTGTAGGAAAACCTTTTACCTCTGAGAGTATTAGCAGGATCCTTAAAAACGAGAAAGCTAAAGGCGTTATAGTGATGGGGAAATATCATCACGATTTTGATAAAAAGAAAATTGTGAGAAGATCGGAGGAAGAGCTGGTTAGAATACCAGCCCCAGAGCTTGCCTATGTATCAGAGGAGGTATTTGATAAAGTACAGGAGAGATTAAGGGCTAAGACAGGGAACGGTAGGGGAGTAAACGCTTATTCTGATCCTCTTAGTGGTAAAATCTACTGTGGATCCTGTGGTAGAAAGCTCTGGAAACACGCTAGTAACGGATATGTTAATTGGATGTGTGCCTCACAGGTGGCTAAAGGGGATGTAGAGTGTAACGGTACCAGAATAACCACAGTAGCGATAAGAAACATTTACAAGAAAATCACGGATAATCTGGAGGTAAATAAAGGAGTTGTAAAGCAGGATATTGTTAAGTGGCTCAATGAGCTAAAGGCTACGCTTAGTGATACCTCAGTAAATGAAAAAATACAGAAAGATCTTGATAAGCTGGAGAGAAAGAGAACTAAGCTCTTAGAGGCATATCTGGAGGATTTTATTTCTAAGGATGATTACAAAGCAAAGTATGAGGCTATAGAGGGGCAGATAGAGGAGAAGAAAAAGCTCTTAGTACCTGTAGAAGAAAATGAGGATATTAAAGTTATCGAGAGCGTATTACAGAACATAGATGACGAGATAGATGCTTATGTGAAAACTCTTGATATGGAGGAAAGCAAGGTAGATTTTCTAATTGAGCATACGAAAAGGATTACAGTATTAGAAAATCGTGATATTATAATAGAGTTGGATCTTGTAGCAGGAGCAATTATAGCAGGGAAAGATTTTCTGCTATATGTTCACGATACTATGCCGCAGCACCATGGCCCAAAGCATCTTCACCCATCTGGTCCACAGACAGCACCTCGATGCTGTTTTCGAGATAGATTCAGCTGCGACCAGCCGTGAGGAAATAGGCAATCCGCCGCACTACGGCACCAAAAACAAACTATACGAGGAGCATATTCCTCTTATTCCACACCGCGCGAGACAGATGACACGCGATGATTATTTGTACTATGACCTTCTGATTGGAATGGACACTGCAAATATCAGGAATATGACAAGGATTGCAGGTGGCAGTGACAGTCAGCAGAAGATATTTAAGATGCTGTCATTTGCTGATTACGGGACAAATCATAAGCTTACAGCAGCGCGCGATGTTGCAGATCCATGGTATACAGGTGATTTTGATGCGACCTTTGATGATGTAATCAGTGGGTGCCGGGGCTTGTTAGAATACATAAAAGAGGTGTATAATCTATAGCTATAGCAATTAAAAGAGAATAATAGCAGCGGTTACGGTGCTGAACACAGCTGCGATAATTAATTTCAGGAGGCACAAATGCAATTACAGAATGGAAGACCGACAGATACCACAGGCAGACTGGATAAAGAAATTCGTACATATGATTTTTTGGACAAACTGGGAATCGAATATCAGAGAATAGACCACGAAGCGGCATTTACGATGGAGGTTTGTGAGGAGATTGACAAGACACTCGGCGCAACAATCTGCAAGAATCTTTTTCTGTGCAACCGCCAGAAAACCGATTTTTACCTGCTAATGATACCGGGAGACAAGACCTTTAAGACAAAAGAGCTCTCGCATCAGATAGGCAGTGCGAGACTTTCGTTTGCAAGTCCGCAGGATATGGAAAAATATCTGGATATCACACCGGGCTCAGTCAGTGTGATGGGACTGATGAACGACCATGACAATGCGGTCAGACTTCTGGTGGATGAGGATGTGTTAAAAGGTGAGTGGGTTGGATGTCATCCATGCATAAATACCTCCAGCCTCAGGATAAAGACAAAGGACATGTTTGGCCCGGTGATAAAGGCCATGCATCATGATATGACCGTGGTAAAATTAACAGGTGAAGCATAGTAAAGCCTGACAGAACGTAAGGAGAATCAATGGTAAAAGCAGTAATATTTGACATGGACGGAACACTCATAGATACGGAGAAATATTATCGTATTTTCTGGCCGATGGCACTTAAGCAATTCGGCTACGAGATGACAGATGAGCAGGCGCTTTCAATGCGAAGCCTCGGGCAGCCGTATGCACCGCAGCATCTTAAGGATATGTTTCATGATCCGGATATGGATTATAATAAAATCAGAGCATACCGGAGAAAAATCATGGAGGAGCATCTGGAAAAGGTGGGTATTGAGCTTAAGCCCGGTGCAATTGAGATACTTACATATTTGAAGGAAAAAGGCATTCACAGAGCGATTTCCACAGCTAATGATATAGAAAGAGCTGAGAAATATCTTAAAAAGATAGGGCTCTACGGATATTTCGACAAGATCATCTGTGCACCTATGGTGGAGCATGGAAAGCCGGCACCTGATGTGTATGAGTTTGCATGCAGCGAGCTTAAGCTGGCACCGGAGGAGTGCATGGCGGTAGAGGATTCGCCAAATGGTGTCAAAAGTGCATATTCTGCAGGCTGTAAGGTTGTCATGGTGCCGGATTTGACACAGCCTGATGAAGAGCTGAAAAAGATGCTTTTTGCCTGTGTTGACAGGATTGATGAGATTAAAAGTATAGTATAATCACAGCATATATAAGTCGTGGAGGCATGATGGGCACAGAAAATGATTTACCGGGAATTTCATTAAAAGACGAGCAGAGACAGCTTCAAAATATCATAGGGATTGCACAGGATAATCTGGACCGTGCAAAGGAATCGGTAAAAAAGCTGACAGATGATTTAGAGGATTTAAGAGATGTTTACGAGGCGCAGGACAAGGAGGGACTTGCCCTGTGGAACAATGCGACAGCGCAGCTTCATGAGAACGAGAGAAATATCGTAAGATGTGAAAAGGCGCGGAAAAAGCCGTATTTTGGCAGAATAGATTTTAAGGATCCGCGTCAGAAGTCACAGGAGTCCTACTATATAGGCAGAGTCGGTATTGCGAAGAATGCATCAGAGCCTGTGGTCATTGACTGGAGAGCACCGATTGCATCCGTATATTATGAGAGCAGTCTTGGACCATGTAAGTACACGGTGAGCTCAGAGGGTACTTTTGAGATTGATTTAAACAGAAAGCGCACCTATGAGATTGCAGAGGATAAGCTCATCGACTTTTTTGATTCAGATGTTGTAGCAAATGATGAGCTTCTGACAAAGTATCTGGCTAAGAATAAAAAGGCAGTGCTCGGAGAGATTATCGCGACAATCCAAAAGGAGCAAAACCTTATTATCCGCCGTTCGCCAAAGACGAATATCATTGTGCAGGGAGTTGCAGGCTCAGGAAAGACAACGGTTGCAATGCACAGGATATCGTACATTTTATATAATTATGCTGATGATTTCAGACCGGAGGATTTCTACATTATAGGCAGTAACCACATTTTGTTGAACTATATTACAAGCGTGCTTCCGGAGCTTGATGTGTACGGCATAAAACAGATGACTATGGAGCAGCTTTTTACAAGGCTTTTGTACGAGGATTGGGATGACAAAAAGTACAGCATACATGAAGTCAGCAAAAATGACAGTAGAAACAGCATAAAGGGCAGTAAAGAATGGTTTGAAGCTCTTGAAAAATTCTGTTTAGATTACGAGGAAAAGTGTATTCCAAGAGATGAGGTCTACATGGAAAAAACAGGCAATCTGCTTGTGGGAAAGGTGCTGATAGACACTTATCTGCATGATAATCCGCTTCTTTCCATGCAGAGTAAAATCCTCATGTTAAATGAGATAATTTACTCGAAGTATGAAAATGAGGTTCTCGGTAAGGAAGTGAAGTTCCCTGCAAAGGAGCGCAGGGTGCTTGATAAAAAATACAAAACATATTTCGGTAAGGATGACTGGAAAGGCTCTGTGTATGATTTTTACAGGGATTTTCTGCTTAGTCAGAAGGAGAAGGAATATGATATAGATATTCCAAAGGACTCGTTTGATGTGTATGATCTGGCAGCGCTTGCGTATATTTATAAGCGCATCAAGGAGACAGATCCGGTTCGTGAGGCGAGTCATGTGGTTATTGATGAGGCACAGGATTTTGGCATGATGGCATACTGCTGTCTGCATTACTGCCTCAGAAACTGCACATACACTATCATGGGCGATACCTCGCAGAATATACATTTTGAGTATGGCTTAAATGACTGGGAGGACTTGAAAAAGCTGATACTCACAGGCACATATGACGCATTCGGTCTGCTTAGAAAGAGCTACCGAAACACTGTTGAGATTTCAGAATTTGCAACAGAGATACTGCGCCATGGAGATTTTGCAATCTATCCGGTGGAGCCTATTATCAGGCATGGAAACGCAGTGCGAATAGAGGAGTATGCCAATGTGCGCTCACTGATTTCGGCATCGGTTGACACGATAAAAGGCTGGCAGAGTGAAGGCTATGAGACGATAGCTGTCGTGTGCCGTGATGAGGCAGAGGCTTTCAAGGTGTCTGCTGAGCTTAAAAAACATATAGAAATAGCAGATGATAATATTGAAACTGCACAGTTTGGTGCAGGAGTCATGGTACTTCCGGTTGCGTATACAAAGGGACTTGAGTTTGATGCTGTATTGCTGTTTGACCCATCAGAGAGAAAATATCCGGCTGATGATAGTCATGTGAAGCTTTTGTACGTTGCGGCTACCCGTGCACTTCATGAGCTTGCTGTATTCCACCGGGGCAGGCTGACACCGCTTATTGCAGACCCTGCTCCTTCCAACAGGCATCAGAAGGAGTTTTCTGCAGAGCCACTCACTAAGGCAAAGGAATATGAAAAGCAGCAACTGACAGAAAAAGAGATAGAAGAGCAAAAGCGTGTTGATGGCAGACGCGATATGGATGAAAGAGAGTATTTTGGTCCGTCGCGCATTGCATTAAAGCCTGAGCAGTTGACAAATAAGGCTGAAAATGAGAAGCTTGATTTATCTGCATTTGTAAAAAAAGACAGGGAAAATCAAACACAATGTACTGCTACAGATATGGCAAATAAAATTAAGATTAAGGAAGTAAGTAAGGCTGCAAAAAAGAGCAGCCTCCCTCTCAATCCCTCCCCATACGCATACGGCTCAATCCCGGACAACGATATACTTCATGTAAAGGGGCATTCAAAGGGCAAGTTTGCGGTAAAATGGCTCAAAAAAGGTAAATCGCATGTTGAAATCGCCACAGCGGACGGCACACTTTATGTGATACCAATAACACCGGAGATAGTACGCGTAATCTTTGTAAAAGGAATTGGAGTGAAGCCGCACAAAACCTATTGGAAGCAAAAGGCCGATACAGCCTTCAAATGGGTGGCAAAGGAATCCAAATCGCTTATTGAAATTCAAACGGAGAAGCTGATACTAAGGATAGAAAAGAAAAACGGAGCCATACAGTATTTTGATGCCGACAGAAATCTCCTTGTAAGTGAAAATGCCACAGAGCCAAGGCTTTTAAATAATGGCGAGTGCTACACATTTTTTGACTGGGATAAATCGGAAAAGCTCAAATCCAAGGGAATACTTGCGACAGACATTACTGATTTGACAAACAAAGCCAGATATATTTCGTTCGGAGGCAGACAGCAGAGGCTGCCGCTTGTCGTGTCAAACAAGGGATATGGAATTGCTACTGCATCAATCCGCACAGCACTCTTTTGCAATATAAAGATGTACGGACAGTATATCTTTGTAGACGGTGACACTCAAAGCGACTATTATTTTATAGGTGCAGGCAGTGTAGGCCATACACTTGAGCTGTACGGCACATTATAAAATGCAAGTTGCCCAAAGCAAAATTATCTGATAAAATATCGGCATGAGTATATACGGAGGATAACAGATGAAATTCAGGACAGAAAACGAGTTTACACATTTCAAATTTTCGGATGTGCATGTGAGCGATATCATGATGAGCTTTGGCACCTTCAAAATATGCCTTGACAACGTAATCATAAAGGCAGATAATTCTAAAAACAGAGATATCCGTGATATGAGGACAAACGGCCTTATATTAAAGCTTTCAGATGCAAATATTATTTCATTCATACGCGAGGGCTTTAAGACATATGATGCCGATGGCAACTTAAAGAGCACCACGGCTGACGAGGAGATAGAGGAGACAGATTATATTGACACCTTCAACAATTTTCTTGACGGATACGCATATTTAATCGAGAAGGAGAATGAAAATTATACCTTCGTATTCGATGGAACAGATGAGCGCTCGTACACCTTGATTGTATCGGCATCAAAGGACGAGTGCGAGTGGGACAGATTTATGAATATTGAGGCATAGAGTATGCCATGGTGCATTTTTAGACAAGTCCAAGATGCACCATGGCATTTTTAAGCCCATCCTCTTTGATATCGTCTGTCACTATATCGGCAACAGCCTTGACTTCATCGCTGGAATTGCCCATGGCAACACCGATATCGCAGTAGCGCAGCATATCAAAATCATTCTGGCCATCGCCAAAGCCTATTGTATCAGCTTGACTCATGTGAAGAAACTCTACCACATCACGTATGCCGGTTGCCTTGTTGACACCGCGCAATGTAATCTCACCGCTGTAAGGTTCAGGCTCTTTAAAGCTGCTCAGGGTTACTACAAATTCATCGCCGAGGAGCTTTCTTAAATCATCAATGTGGTAGTTGCAATTGCAGTAGATGGTGCTTTCAACATCGGCGTATCGATTAGAAAAGCTTGATAATTCATCATCAATCACGATATCCTTAAATGTCGGGTTGTCCTGTATCACATGCATGTCAAACTGCTTTGAGAATGCTGATATGAATTTGTCGGCCCACTTGTGGTTGGTGATGCTTTTATCCTTTGTCTGGAAGATAAGTCCTGTGTCGTTGTCACCAACAGTGTCAAGAACCTTCTGTAACAGATTCTGCCCATAGACATGATGTGCAATTACCTTATCACCCACAGTGACATAGCCGCCGGCAGCAGCCACCACGCCGTCAAAATCAAAGGCTTTTAATGATGGATAAATCTGATTGTAACTACGTCCTGTGCAAAGAAAAATCATGTGACCGTTTTGTTTTGCGTTTATTAGAGCATCAGCGGTTGATGGGCTCATGGTGCTATTGCCGAAATCAACGAGAGTGCCGTCTATATCAAAAAATAATAGTTTTTTCATTAAGTGTTACCTGCCTCATTATTATTAATTACATATACTAGATATACTCTACAATACGAATTCAATAAAGGCAATAGGGAATAGCCTAAATTTATTTAATAATTGTTGCAAAAGAAGGCTCTGTTATAACCACAATTAAGAAAAACTATAATATATTCCTATACTTTATTTTCTTAAGTTTTGACTATGATGGGTTGAAATAATAAGTTTATTGTGTTATAACGTTAAACAACAAAAAAACAATAAATGCGTTGAAGGAGACTTGGATCACCAGACACCGACAGGAATACAGCGTCACCGACTGAGAGCGCTGTTTGGAAGAGCTGATTGCAGGAACACTACCGGAGCAGATCTGTTGAACGATTGATATGGTTTATTGCATAGATAGGTTTATCGTATGTGAATTAAGCTTTTTATATATCAAAAGTAGGCAGATACGATTCATCCACGTTACGGATAAGAGTGGAGAAACAGGAACAGTCCTTTTTCTCAAAGCGGGTGGTACCGCGGAATATTTTTAGAATTTTCGCCCCGGAGCATTTCATTAATTTGATATGCTCCGGGGCTTTTTGGCGTATATAGCCTAGTTTCGACAGAGGCACATAGCAATTCGTGGGCTATATACAATACTACATAAATTTATATTCCGTCCCGCTTAAAAAATCAAAGGAGCACAAAAATATGGAATTCTTAACAGGAGCAGTTCAAAAGGAAGACCTCGGTATCGCAGAAATTCTTGCAGGCGACTACGAGGGCAAAAACATCAAAGTAAAGGGTGCGATTCACACCATAAGAGATATGGGTGAGGTTGCATTCATCGTCTTAAGACGCAGGGACGGACTCGTACAGTGTGTATACGAGCCGGGCAAATCCCAGTTTAGCGTCGATGATCTAAAGGAAGCAGATACCGTGGAGGTATGCGGCACATACAAGAGTGATGACCGTTCTCCAAACGGCTTCGAGCTTCGTCTTGACACTATCACAATTTTATCTGAGCCGGCGGAGCCTATGCCGCTTCAGATCAACAAATGGAAACTGAATACTTCGCTTGAGGCAAAGCTCAATAACAGGGCAGTGGCACTCAGAAATCCAAGAGAGCGTGCTACGTTCCGTATACAGGAGGGTATCACAAGGGGCTTTAGGGATTTCCTTTATAATAATGGATTTACAGAGATTCATACGCCAAAGCTTGGTGCAAAATCAGCCGAGGGAGGAGCCAACCTCTTCAAGCTTGAATATTTCCACAGACCGGCTATATTACAGCAGAGCCCGCAGTTTTACAAGCAGATGATGGTAGGTGTCTTTGACAGGGTATTTGAGACTGCACCTGTTTTCAGAGCAGAAAAGCACAATACAAAGAGACATCTGAATGAGTATACATCACTCGATTTCGAGATGGGCTACATTGACGGCTTCGAGGATATCATGGAGATGGAGACCGGCTTTTTGCAGTACACCATGGAGCTTTTAAAGACCTCATACGCCAAGGAGCTTGAGCTTTTAAAGATTAAGCTGCCTGACGTGACAAGCATACCAAGAGTCAGATTTGACGAGGTAAAGCAGCGTGTCGCAGAAAAATATAACAGACAGTTCAGAAACCCATTCGACTTAGAGCCGGAGGAGGAGGTACTTATCGGACAGTACTTTAAGGAAGAGTATGGCAGTGATTTTGTATTTGTCACACATTATCCTTCAAAGAAGAGACCGTTTTATGCCATGGATGATCCGGCAGACGAGACATACACTTTAAGCTTTGACCTGCTTTTCAGAGGTCTTGAAATCACAACAGGCGGCCAGCGAATCCACGACTACAACAAGCTTATGGAAAAAATCGCAAAGCGTGGCATGGAGACAGAGGGCATGGAGAGCTATCTTTCAGCCTTTAAGCACGGCATGCCGCCACATGGAGGTCTTGGAATAGGACTTGAGAGACTTACAATGCAGCTTATCGGAGAAGACAATGTGCGTGAGGCTACATTGTTTCCTCGTGATCTCAGCAGATTGGAGCCATAGGTCACAGCTTCTGAGGTTGTGGCGGGTGCGCTGTAAGGCTTTGAGGTTGCATGTGTGTATATATTTTGTTCAGAAAATTTTTAAGCTTGTTCCGACATTTCCTGCGGATAGGTTATTGGCAGGAGGTATGCTGTGAGGTATTACAGGCTGTGAGCGTCGGAACTGTTAAAAATTTGTCTTCGCAATATATATACACCCATGCGCTGCAGGGTGTTTAGCGCACCCGGCTGCAGGCTTTGGCAGTCCCCGATATGCAGGATTTAATTATGGCGGGTGCGCATGCAGGCTGTGTGGTGGCATGTGTGTATATATTTTGCTCAGAAAATTTTTAAGCTTGTTCCGACATTTCCTGCGGATAGGTTATTGGCAGGAGGTATGTTGAGAGGTATTACAGGCTGTGAACGTCGGAACTGTTAAAAATTTGTCTTCACAATATATATACACCCATGCGTTGCAGGGTGTTGATGCGCACCCTGGGCAGATATTGGCACATTTCCATAAAAATAAAATATCAGGAAAGAGAGAAAGGATATCGTATGAATCATATAGGAACAAGAGAAATCGCCACAGAGCGGCTTACTCTTCGAAGATTTGAAATAGAAGATGCCGAGAACATGTTTTACAACTGGGCGAATGACCCGGAAGTGACAAAATATCTCACATGGCCGGCGCATGAGAGTGTTGATACTACAGAGACTATTTTAAAAGAATGGATATCTAAGTATGACGAAAAAGATTTTTATCAGTGGGCTATTGAGCTTAATGATCTCGAGCAGCCTATCGGAACTATAAGTGCAATTAAAACTGATGAGAGAGTTGAGTCGGTTGAAATCGGTTATTGTATCGGAAAGCGTTTTTGGAATAACGGTTATATGACAGAGGCACTCACAGCTATCATCAGATTTTTCATCAATGAGGTCGGTGCAGGACGTGTATGGGCCAGACATGATATTGAAAATCCAAATTCAGGCAAGGTGATGGCTGCGGCAGGCATGGATTATGAGGGTACTCTCCGCCATGCAGGCTTCAACAATCAGGGTATATGCGATGAAGCGGTATATGCAAAGGTCAGAAGTGCAGCACTTGACGAGGAGCCTGAGGATGAGACTCCTGAGCAGCAGGCTGTTACCACAAAGGTGATGGGCGAGGACGGAGTCATGAGAAATGTAATCTCAGATGAGACTATGGAGTATGTCGGAATCCTTGCAAAGCTTGAGCTTTCACCGGAGGAGGCAGAGGCTGCCAAGAAGGATATGGCAGATATGCTTGATTATATCGACAAGCTCGAGGAGCTTGATACTTCGGGAATTGAGCCAATGAGCCATGTATTCCCTGTAAACAATGTATTCAGAGATGATGTTGTCACAAACGGTGACGGAAGTGAAGCAACACTTGCAAACGCACCGGTCAAGAAGGACGGCGGATTCAAGGTACCAAAGACAATCGGCGAATAACGGCAAGGAGGAGAAAAATGGATTTAATGTCTTTAACTGCCGTGGAACTCGGCAAGAAAATACAGGCAAAGGAAGTTACAGTGGAAGAGGCTGTAAAGGCTGCCATTGCTTCTATAAAAGCAAAAGAAGAAAAGATAAACAGCTTTGTCACAATAGACGAAGAGGGTGCACTTAAAAAAGCAGCAGAGGTTCAGGCAAAAATTGATGTGGGAGAGCTGAAAGGAGCGCTTGCGGGTGTGCCTGTAGCCATAAAGGATAACATGTGTACAGAAGGGCTTCTCACCACATGTTCATCAAAGATACTCTACAATTTCATCCCGACCTACACAGCGGAGGCTGTTAAGCGCCTTGAGGATGCAGGCTGTGTCATCGTGGGAAAAACCAACATGGATGAGTTTGCCATGGGAAGCACCACAGAGACATCTGCATTTGGAGCAACCAAAAACCCATGGAATACAGAGCACGTACCGGGCGGTTCATCAGGCGGAAGCTGTGCAGCAGTTGCAGCAGAGGAGGTACCGTTTGCACTTGGTTCAGATACTGGCGGATCAATCAGACAGCCAAGCTCCTTCTGTGGTGTGACAGGAATCAAGCCAACCTACGGCACAGTTTCACGATATGGACTCATTGCCTATGGCTCATCGCTTGACCAGATTGGACCTATCGCAAAGGATGTTACAGACTGTGCTACTATACTTGAGGCAATCGCTTCATATGATACGAAGGATTCGACATCAGTAAACAGAGACGATTTGAAGTTTACAGAGGCGCTTGTCGATGACGTGAAGGGTATGAAGATTGGTATTCCAAAGGATTATCTCGGAGATGGACTTGACCCGGAGGTGAAATCGGCAATCCTTGCAGCGGCAGATGAATTAAAGAAAAAAGGTGCTGTTGTGGAGGAATTTGACCTCGGACTTGTAGAGTATGCCATCCCGGCTTACTATGTAATAGCCTGCGCAGAGGCGAGCTCAAACCTTGCCAGATTCGACGGTGTCAAATACGGATACCGTACAAAGGAGTACACAGACCTTCACAACATGTACAAGAAATCGCGTTCTGAGGGCTTTGGACCTGAGGTAAAGAGAAGAATCATGCTCGGCTCCTTCGTACTTTCATCAGGATATTATGATGCATATTACTTAAAGGCCTTAAGGGTAAAAGCACTTATCAAAAAAGCCTTTGATGATGCCTTTGTCAAATATGATGTGATACTCGGACCTGCAGCACCTACCACAGCTCCAAAGCTTGGAGAGAGCTTAAGTGATCCAATCCAGATGTACCTCGGTGATATCTACACCATATCTGTAAACCTTGCAGGTCTTCCGGGAATATCGCTTCCGTGTGGCATGGACAAAAACGGACTTCCAATCGGATTACAGCTCATCGGAGACTGCTTTAAGGAGAAGAATATCATCCGTGCAGCCTACAGCTTTGAAAAAACAAGAGAGCTTAAGCGCAGCACTATCGCGGAGGAGTACAGTAACAAAAATACAGCAGATACCAATAAATCTGCCGGTGCACAGTAGGAAGGAGGCAAAAAGGATATGAAAAACTATGAGACAGTCATCGGACTTGAGGTCCATGTAGAGTTAGCTACAAAAACAAAGATCTTTTGCGCCTGCTCCACAGCATTCGGAGGCGCACCAAATACACATACATGTCCTGTTTGCACAGGACAGCCGGGCTCACTTCCGGTTTTAAACAAGCAGGTTGTAGAGTACGCAGTGGCAGTAGGACTTGCCACCAACTGTACCATCACACAGTACAGCAAATTTGACAGAAAGAACTATTTTTACCCTGATAACCCACAGAACTATCAGATATCACAGCTTTATCTGCCAATCTGCCGCAACGGTTCAGTGGAGATTGAGACAGCAAACGGAAAGAAAAACGTCAGAATCCATGAAATCCACATGGAGGAGGATGCCGGAAAGCTCGTACATGACGAGTGGGAGGACGTATCTATCGTAGATTACAACCGTTCCGGAGTACCTCTTATAGAGATAGTATCAGAGCCTGATATGCGCTCTGCGGAGGAGGTTATAGCATACCTTGAGACTCTGCGTCAGACTATCCAGTATCTCGGAGCATCTGACTGTAAATTGAATGAGGGCTCAATGCGTGCCGATGTCAATATCTCAGTAAGAGAGGTGGGCGCAAAGAAGTTTGGTACACGTACTGAGATGAAAAACCTTAACTCCTTCAAGGCTATCGCACATGCCATCGAGGGCGAGCGTGAGCGTCAGATAGAGCTTCTTGAGATGGGCAGAAAGGTAGTACAGGAGACCCGTAGATGGGATGACAATAAGGAATCATCACATGCCATGCGTTCAAAAGAGGATGCACAGGACTACAGATATTTCCCGGAGCCTGACCTCGTGCCAATCGTCGTATCCGATGAATGGATCGCACAGATAAAGGCAAAGCAGCCTGAGCTTCGTCCACAGAAGCTTGCACGCTACAAGAAGGAATACGACATCCCTGAGTATGATGCAAAGATTCTCACAGAGTCAAAGCATATGGCAGACATATTTGAGGCTGCCACAAAGCTCTGCGGCAAGCCAAAGAAGGTTTCAAACTGGCTGATGGTTGAGACAATGCGACTGTTAAAGGATAATGATATGGATGCAGATGCGATAAAATTCTCACCTGTAAACCTTGCAAAGCTTGTAGATCTGGTAGATGCAGGCACGATCAACTCATCTGTTGCAAAGGAAGTATTTGAGAAAATATTCTCGGATGATATCGACCCTGAGCAGTATGTCGAGGAGAACGGTCTTAAGAGCATGAATGATGAGGGTGAGCTTAAAGTCACGATCCAGGCTGTAATCGATGCAAATCCACAGGCAGTGGAGGATTACCACAATGGCAAGAAGAAAGCCATAGGAGCACTTGTAGGTCAGACCATGAAGGCCACAAAGGGCAAGGCAAATCCTGCTGTTGTCAATAAGCTTCTTATGGAGCTGTTATAATTGGATAGATATTAAGAAAATGGATCCGGCAGGTCTTTTGATCTGTCGGTTCTTTTTTTCAAAAGCGCCTCAGCTTGCTTGCACGCATTTATTCAGTAGTGTATAATAGTTAAATGGCTGATAAAGCAGCTAAATGATACAAAGGCGGTAATTCACCTATGAATAATGATGATTTCAAGGAAGTACCTGACAATATTCAGGATAATAAGGAAGAAACTACAAATAACATAGATAATACAAACGATAACAAGTCAAACGACTACGAGGATGTCTGCTATATCTGCCGCAGACCGGAGAGCGTGGCAGGCAAGATGATACATATCCAGCCGAACCTGTGCATCTGCAACGATTGTATGCAAAAGACCTTTGACTCCATGAGCAACGGTAATTTTGGCAACCTCGGAAATTTGGGAAATATAAGCAATATGGATTTTGGCAATATGCCCAATATCAGCATGATAAATTTGTCAGATCTGACAGGAGGCATACCAAACAGCCAGAAGCTTAAGAAGAAAAAACCAAAGGAAGAGAAAAAGGTCGAGCCGATTCTTGACATCCACTCAATTCCTGCACCGCATAGGATTAAGGCGAGTCTTGATGATTATGTGGTAGGTCAGGAGCATGCAAAGAAGGTCATGTCGGTTGCAGTATATAACCACTACAAGCGTGTCATGGCTGACAATAAGCATAAGGCGCAGGAAGAGAATACCACTGCAAAGCAGGCTTCAAATAAATATGATGGTGTGGAGATTGAGAAATCAAACATGCTCATGATCGGACCTACAGGTTCAGGAAAGACATATCTCGTAAAGACTCTTGCAAAGCTTTTAGATGTGCCACTTGCCATAACAGATGCCACATCACTTACTGAGGCCGGATATATCGGTGACGATATCGAAAGTGTGGTAAGTAAGCTTCTTGCGGCTGCAGATAATGACGTGGAGAGAGCTGAGCACGGTATCATTTTTATAGATGAGATAGACAAGCTTGCAAAGAAGAGAAATGCCAACCAGCGTGATGTAAGCGGAGAGTCAGTGCAGCAGGGTATGCTTAAGCTTTTAGAGGGCTCAGAGGTTGAGGTGCCGGTTGGTGCCAGCAGCAAGAATGCCATGGTTCCGATGACCACAGTTGACACGAGAAATATTCTCTTTATATGCGGAGGTGCTTTCCCGGGTCTTGAGGATATCATAAAGGAGCGCCTGAACAAGGAGGCTTCTATAGGCTTCAAGGCTGATTTGAAGGACAAGTATGATGGGGATGAGAACCTGCTCATGCAGGCAACTGTTGATGATATCCGTAAATTCGGAATGATTCCTGAGTTTATCGGAAGACTTCCTATCATGTTCTCACTTGAGGCGCTCACCGAGGATATGCTTGTAAAGATATTGAAGGAGCCAAAGAATGCCATTATCAAGCAGTATCAGAAGCTTCTTGAGATGGATGAGGTAAGACTTGAGTTCGATGACGATGCGCTTTATGCCATCGCCAAGATGGCAAAGGAGAAGAAGGTCGGAGCCAGAGCCCTTCGTGCGATTATAGAGGATTTCATGCTCGATATCATGTATGAGATACCAAAGGATGACAATATCGGCACGGTTACAATCACTAAGGACTATGTGGAGAAGAAGGGCGGTCCACTCATTCAGATGAGAGGTACACCTGAGCTTGCAGACAGTCAGCACGTTTAATTGTTAAATGATTATGAAATTGTGAATTGGCTGTAAATGATGCAACCAGGCTATGCGTAATGAATCTATGTGTAGTCTGTAATGATTTATAAACGTTCATATATCAAGAGGAATTGGAAAAATGAAAATTATCCACTGTGCAGACCTGCATCTGGATTCGAAGATGACCTCGAATCTGTCAAAGGAGCAGGCAAAAGAGAGAAAAATGGAAATACTGCGTACATATTCAAGGATGATAGAGTACGCCAAAAATAACGATGTAAAGGCGATTATCATAGCAGGCGATTTATTTGACACGAGAAATGTGTCAGCGACTGCCAGAAATCTGGTAAAGGATTCGATTACGTCAAATCCGGATATTGATTTCTATTATCTTAAGGGTAATCACGACTCGGACAATTTCATATCGAAGCTCGATGAAATCCCTGACAACCTTAAGCTTTTTTCTAATCAGTGGACCTCATACAGCTATGGAAATATCACAATAACAGGTCTTGAGATAGATAAGTCTAACCAGGCTGCCATGTACAATTCTCTTGTGCTCGACAATGACAATTACAACGTTGTCACTCTCCACGGACAGCTCGGTGATGAGATTTCCACAGGCGACCTTAAGAATAAGGGCATTGATTATCTCGCGCTCGGTCATGTGCATGAGTATCAGAGCGGACAGCTTGACAACCGTGGCATGTACTGCTACAGCGGCTGTTTAGAGGGAAGAGGCTTTGATGAGTGTGGACAAAAGGGCTTTGTGGTACTTGATATAGATGATGAAAAGCTCACGGCAGGATTTAGCTTTGTACCGTTTGCATACAGGAGCCTCTACACACTGTATGTGGATGTGACAGGAGCCATGACCACACAGGATGTGGCTGTGAAGATGGAAAAAGCCATTTCGGACAGTGAATATTCATCGAGAAGCATGGTAAAGTTCGTGCTTGTAGGTGAGGTGGACGTGGATTGTGAGATAAACACAGATTTCCTCAAGGATATGTTCGAGGAATATTTCTACTATGAAAAGGTGTATGATGAGACAAGACTTCTCATCAATTACAGTGAATACGAAAAGGATGCATCACTTAAGGGTGAGTTCATACGGATGGTGCTTGGCTCAGATATGACCGAGGAGCAGAAGTCTGAGGTCATCAGGTGTGGTATATCGGCGCTTAGCGGGGAGGAGATTTAGAAATTGAAATTAATAGCTTGTCACATAAACAACTTCGGAAAGCTGTCCGATCTTAATATCAATTTCAATGATGGAGTCAATGTCATAAACCAGCCAAACGGCTGGGGAAAGAGTACACTTGCGGCTTTTTTGAAAGCTATGCTGTACGGCTTTGATACGAAAAAGGAGCCGGGCGCCTTTGAGAGGGAAAGAAAGCTCTATAAGCCATGGCAGGGCGGCACTTATGGTGGAGAGCTTGATTTTGAGGCTGATGGAGTGGAGTACAGACTTGTAAGGACCTTTGGCCTCACAGAAAAGCAGGATGATTTTCACTTATACAGGCTTGCAACCATGGTGGAGTGTGATGATTTTTCACCACTGCTTGGAGAGGAGCTTTTTGATCTCGACCGCAGCTCGTTCAAGAGAACGATATACATAGCACAGGCAGACTGCATGTTTTCGTCATCAGACAGCATCAGTGCAAAGCTTGGCAATATGGCGGAAAATACAAATGACATCAACAACTTTGAGTCGGCGACAGCGGACATTAAGGACATGATGAACAAGATGTCCCCAAACCGTATCACAGGCTCTATCAAAAAGCGTGTAAATACACTCACAGCCTTGGAACAGGAGCTTAAGAAGTATCAGGCCGCGGATGAGGCGGCAGCACAGCTTTCACAGAAAATAGATGAGAAAACTGCCCAGAAGAAGGAGCTTACCGGTATCAGAGCCGAGTACGGCAGGGCGCTTCAGGTGGCATCTGAGGACAGCAGAAAGCAGGCACTTCGTGAAAACTACGAGCAGCTTTGTGCCGTTGCAAAGGAGAAAGAGAGCATTTACAATGCTGCAATGGCAGTCTTTGGAGAAAAAGCACCGGATGAAGCAGAGCTTTTGGAAAAGACAAAGCAGGCCGGAGAGCTTGAAAGCTTAAAGGCTGTAGAAGATAATCTGAGCTTTACGCCTGAGGAGGAGCAGTATTTAGATACACTTTCAGGTATGTTTAAGGATGGTGTGCCATCTGATGATGGTCTTGATGAGATGCAAAAGAAGATTGCAAACATTCAGAGCGTCAAGAATGAGTACAGCCACATGGAGCTCAAGCTCTCGCAGATGACCTCACTTGCAAAGATGGCAGATGATGAGGAGGAGCCGGAGACACCTGAGAAGACTAAGCTTGTACCTGCAGGTATTGTGCTTATGGTTATCGGTCTTTTGGCAGCAGCTGTTGCCACGGTATTCAGTCTGAATGAGAAGTACAATGTGAAGGAAATTATGTTTCTTGTGGTAGGCATAGCTGGAGTCGCTATGGCGCTTTGCGGTGTTGTCATGATGGTCTATGGAATCCGTCTGAACAACAAAAAGCAAAGAGCATACATCAGGCTTATGGCTGAGCGTGAGGAAAATATAAAGCAGAAGGAGATACCGATTCAGGAATTAAAGGAGCAGCTTGAGCAGATTAAAAGCGGCATTACATCAATGGAGCATGAGGTATCGCAGTTTTTTGACAGCTTTTCGATTGAAGCAGATGAATCGCAGTATCAGGAGAAGCTTTATGAGCTTCGCACAAATGCTCATGACTACAGTCGTTTCAACGAGCAGATAGGAAAGCGCGCCAAGACAAAGGCTGACTATGAGAAGGCAAAGGCTTCGCTTGATGAGTATTTAAGTCTCTATGGATATGACAGTGCTGCAGAATATACACAGACACTTTCACAGATGAAAAAGCAGCTCGCAGAGGCCGGCTTTGCAAAAGAAAATATGGACAGTGCGCTTCAGAAGAAAGCGCAGTTTGAGAATGACAATGATATGGACAAGCTTCTTGCACCAAATGAGTGTCCGTATACACTTGATGAGCTCAATGAGATGATTTCAAAGGTGGAGGGCAGCCTCGATGAAATCAGGGCATCCTTAGTGCAGTACGGCAGACAGATGGATGATCTGCAGGAGCAGCTTGATATGAGGGATGAAAAGGAGCAGGAGTATCGCAACTGCAAGCAGATACAGGCTGAGGAAAAGCATAAGTACGAGATACTTGGGCTTACATCAGACTATCTGACCAGGGCAAGGGAGCAGTTTACTGCCAGATACATGGCGCCTATTTCCAATGGCTTCCAGAAGTACTTCGGTATCCTGACAGAAAATACAGACAGAAACTGGCAGGTGGATGCCAATATTTCAATAAGGATGAAGGAGCAGGGGCAGCTTCGCGATGTGAGAACCATGTCGGCAGGCTACAAGGACCTGATAGGCATATGTATGCGTTTTGCGCTTGTGGATGCGATGTATCCGGGCGAGAAGCCGTTCCTCATACTTGACGATCCGTTTGTGAATCTGGATGATGAGAAGCTTGCTCGAGGCAGAAGGCTGCTTGCGGTGCTTTCGCAGGATTACCAGGTGATCTATTTTACATGTCATGGAAGCCGCGAGTAAATTTTGGTCGAAGCTTTGTTTATATTAATTGATAAATATAGTAGCATATTTTTATTTATAGAATATAATTATATGAGGGTCAAAATATCTTTTGACCCTCATATCTAAATATTATATCATATGAGGTAAAATATGCAGTTCATAGTATCAAAAAAGGAGTTCATTCCACCGGTAATAGCTCCTGATATCATAGAGACATTGGGCGATGATTACGAGATATGGACATATGAGGATTACGAAAGACTCCCACCACTTCTGGTGGGAGTTTATTCGTATTCGGCTATTCCAAAGTGTCTTGCTCCTTTATCCACGCAGGGACTTGTAAAGAGCGGTGTTTTCAGGCTTCAAAGGGAGTTTGTTCCGGGACTATACGGAAATGGTGTGTATGTGGTGGTTATTGACACAGGTGTGAATTATGCGCAGGAGGCTTTTATGACACCTGAGGGTAAGACGAAGATTGCAGTGCTGTGGGATCAGAATACGGATACAGTTTATTCTGAGGATGAGATAAATGCTGCTATTTTATCGGAAAATCCATATGAGAGCATACCGGGCGATGAGGATGGGCATGGTACGTTTGTGGCGAGCGTGATATGTGGCAATGACAGACCACAGGATGATTTTGCAGGGGTGGCACCACAGGCTAAGCTTATTGTCGTAAAGCTGAAAAGGGCACCTCAAAAGCTGTATGATTTCTACTTTATTCCGGATCGTAAAATGGTGTACTCGGAGGTTGATGTGATGAGAGCAGTGCATTTTGCAGATGAGTTTGCAGGTCAAAAGGGAGCACCGGCTGTCTTTTGCATGGCGCTTGGCTGCAATAACGGAAGCCACACGGGAGCTGAGGATCTTTCAGAGTATCTGGACTATATCACGGCAAAAAGAGGCAGGGCTGTGGTTGCGGCAGCGGGCAATGAGGCGAACAGCAGGCATCATTATAAAGGGCGCATAACAGATACAGTCGATGATATTGAGATAAATGTTGAGCAGGATATGGATGGGTTTTATCTGGAATGCTGGGCACTTTCACCTGAGCTATTTACGCTTTCTGTCATATCACCGAGTGGTCAGTCGAATCCGGCAGGGGTACCAATGCGAATAGACAGCGGTGAATACTCATTTCTGCTTGAAGGAACACAGGTGACTATTGACTACAGGCAGACCGGCAGACAGACGAGGGATTTGCTTATATTTATCCGCTTTGAAAAGGTAGTGAAGGGAGTGTGGACCATCAGGGTATTTCCACTTAGTACTATTGGAGGTGTTTTTAATATGTGGCTCCCGATGACAGGACTTCTTGATGCTGATGTGAGCTTTATTGTCTCGGAGCCTGATACCACGCTGACCATGCCTTCGGATGCTAAGCTTGTGATAACGGCGGGAGGCTATAATTCCCTAAATGATGCAATACTTTTAGAGTCGGGAAGGGGCTTTGACGCAGACGGTGGAATAAAGCCGGATCTCGTAGCACCGGCTGTGGATATCACAGGGGCAAATCTAAGAGGAATGTATATAGCACTAAGTGGCACATCGGCGGCTGCTGCAATCACTGCAGCGGTGGCGGCTCTCATCATGGAGTGGATGATAGTGAGAGGCAATGTTTTGCTCGCAAACGGAGTGGATATAAAAAATGTCATGGTAAGAAACTGCCGCAGAAAAGAAAAAACTGACTACCCAAATAAAATTTTTGGCTACGGATTCATGAATGGGTTTGCCAATTTCTAAGAAAACGGATATAATATATTCTAAAAGATAAAAAGGAAGGGTGAATGGATGACAAAAAGCAATAATTTATTAGCGGATTACGCTGCAAAAAAACAGGATATCTGTATTAAAAATGACACAATTTCAGATAGTCTTTTCAGGGAATATGGTGTCAACAGAGGACTTAGGGATGTAAACGGAAAGGGAGTTCTGACAGGTCTTACGAATATTTCGGAGATTGTTTCATTTAAGACGGGCGAGGATGGCAGCAGCGTGCCATGTGACGGACAATTGTGGTACAGGGGCTACAATGTAAAGACACTTACAAATAACTTAAGGCCCGGAGAGTTTGGTTTTGAAAAAATTGCTTATCTGCTGCTTTTCGGGCAGCTGCCATCTGAGAGTGAATTGGCTGAGTTTACAGAGGTTTTAGGAAGAAGCAGAACCCTTCCTACTAACTTTACGAGGGATGTCATCATGAAGGCTCCGTCAAAGGATATCATGAATTCCATGACGAGAAGTATACTGACACTGGCTTCATATGATCCTCTTGTAGCAAAGGCGGGCATCGACAACAATATCAGACAGTGCTTATCACTTGTTGCAATATTCCCGATGCTTGCAGTTTACGGTTATCATGCGTATAATCATTATGAAAATGATCAGAGCATGTATATTCACAGGCCGGATCCAAAGCTTTCGACAGCTGAAAACTTCCTTAGGATGCTCAGAGCTGACAATCAATATACAGAGCTTGAAGCAAGGGTGCTTGATATGGCACTTATTCTTCATATGGAGCACGGCGGTGGAAACAACTCTACATTTACCACCCGTGTGGTTACATCGGCAGGTACAGATACATACTCTGCTATCGCGGCAGCCATGTCATCCCTTAAGGGACCAAAGCACGGCGGTGCCAATATCAAGGTGATGGAGATGATGCGGGACATCCGTTCGCATGTGAAGCACTGGGATGATGAGGATGAGGTGAGAGCCTACCTCAGAAAAATGATGGATGGTGAGGTATTTGACCACAAGGGACTCATCTATGGAATGGGACATGCGGTGTATTCACTTTCTGACCCGCGAGAGCGTATATTCAGAGGCTATGTGGAGAAGCTTTCAGTTGCAAAGAAGAGAGATAATGAGATGAACCTCTATAATACAATAGAGAAGGTGGCTCCTGAGATTATCGCTGAAAAGCGCCATATCTTTAAGGGTGTTTCTCCGAATGTCGATTTCTACAGCGGCTTTGTTTATGAGATGCTTGGTATTCCTATGGAGCTTTACACACCTCTTTTTGCCATTGCGCGAATCGTTGGCTGGAGTGCCCACAGGCTAGAGGAGATTGTCGGCATGAACAAGATTATCCGTCCGGCTTACAAGAGCGTCATGAAAGAGATAGAGTAACGAGAGGATGTTACAGTCTATCGTTCATATATCAAAAATACGATATGTTGGGGATTGGACATATTTAAAAGAATCGAGGTATTATACAAATGAGTTTTACAAAGGTAAAAAAGGGCGTCTGTGCAGCAAAGGGCTTTGTTGCAAACGGATTAAACTGTGGATTAAACAGTGACAAAAACAAAAATGACCTGGCTTTAGTTTATTCAGAAACACAGTGTCAGGCAGCGGCTGTTTACACAACAAACAAGGTGAAGGGCGCGCCTATTCAGGTGACAAAGGCACACCTTGAGGCATCAGGACATACGGCAAAGGCTGTTATTGCCAACAGCAAAAATGCCAACACCTGCAATGCTGACGGAGTAGAGAAGGCTCAGAGAATGTGCGAGCTTGCAGCAGCAGAGCTTTCGATTGATCCAAACGAGGTTATCGTGGCATCTACAGGAGTTATTGGCCAGGTGCTTCCTATTGAGCCTATCGAGAGCCATATAAAGGAGCTTGCAAAGGGACTTTCGGCAGACGGCAACGACAAGGCTGTAAACGCTATCATGACTACAGATACCGTTCCAAAGCAGTATGCGGTAAAGTTCATGCTTGGAGACTGTGAGTGTACAGTAGGCGGTATGGCAAAGGGAAGCGGCATGATTCACCCGAACATGGCTACTACCTTAAACTTTATCACATCAGATGTTGCCATCTCATCGGAGCTCATCCAGAAGGCCCTGAGCGAGATTGTAAAGGTTACCTACAACTGCTTAAGCATTGACGGCGATACCTCTACCAATGATATGGTAAGCATCATGGCAAACGGCCTTGCAGGAAACACACCTATTACTACAGAGAATGATGATTATCAGACCTTTAAGGATGCACTGTACGAGGTGCTTTCAAATCTTACAAGAATGCTTGCAAAGGATGGAGAGGGTGCTTCAAAGCTTTTAGAGTGCACATGCGCAGGTGCGCCTGATCTTGATACAGCAATTATTGTGGCAAAGAGCGTTATCCGTTCACCACTTTTAAAGTGTGCTATGTTTGGCGAGGATGCCAACTGGGGACGAATCCTTTGTGCTATAGGCTATGCGGAGGCTGATTTTGATATAGACAAGGTGGAGCTTCACCTGCGCTCAACAGCAGGAAGCATCAAGGTGTGCGAGAACGGTGCCGGAGTTGACTTCTCAGAGGAGGAGGCAGCAAAAATACTGCATGAGGACGAGATTTACATCGACATAGATTTACACCAGGGAGATGTGTCAGCCAAGGCATGGGGTTGTGATCTTACATATGATTATGTGAAAATTAACGGAGATTACAGATCTTAATCTTGACAAGTAATATTGATTAATGATATTATTTTTCTAAAGTAATTAATTAAAAAAGTAAAGCGAACGAGGGCGTTCAGATATTAGGTTATCTGCGCCCTCTTTTTTGTTGGAAAAATCACATTTACAAAGGAGAGATTAGGAGGCGGTAACTTGACTAAGAATGCATTGGATATGATTGATGAGAAAATAGTAGAGCTGCTACAGGAAAATGCACGTATAGCGATAAAGGAGATAGCGGCACAGGTGTTTTTGTCATCACCGGCTGTAACAGCCAGAATAGAGAGATTGGAGAGCAAGGGAATCATAAAGGGCTATCATGCCACTGTTGATTCGGTTAATTTGGGCTATAAGATAAAGGCCTTTGTCAATCTGGATCTGGAGCCTGTACAAAAGGAAGAGTTTTATCCGTTTATTGAGAGTGTGGAGAATGTCATAGAGTGCAATTGTGTGACAGGAGAGTATTCTATGCTCATAGAGGTGAAGTTTTTAGATACGGAGGAGCTTGATGAATTTATCAACACTCTGCAGAAATTCGGCAAGACAAGTACACAGATAGTTTTTTCCACTCCTGTTGAGCACAGAGGCCTGCCTGTACATTCAGGTTTTGATGCATAAGATGATATGAGAGTCAAAAGATATTTTGCATGATTGAATGAAGTGTGCTAAAATAATTTGCAAAAATACTGACTGTTAAACATGATTTTGGATACTTTGAATAGTCAGATATATTGATTACGGCAGGAGGATAATATGAGTAAGAAATTAGGCTTCATAGGTTGTGGAAACATGGGAAAGGCAATGATACACGGAGTGCTTGCATCAGGCAAGGCACAGGCAAGCGATATTCTTGCATCTGCAAAGACCGAAAGCTCCAGAGAAAAGAATGCAGCAGAGCTTGGAATCAGGCTGACAGCGGACAATAAGAGCGTAGCAGAGTTTGCAGATATTCTGTTTTTAGCAGTAAAGCCACAGTACTATGAGGAGATTATAGCAGAGATAAAGGACACTGTTAGTGACGATGAAATCATTGTTTCGATTGCACCGGGCAAGTCACTTTCGTGGTTTGACGAGATGTTTGGAAAGAGCTTAAAGGTTATACGTACCATGCCAAATACACCTGCCATGGTTGGTGAGGGCATGATGGGAGTCTGTGCAAATGAAAGAGTATCGCAGGCGGAGCTTGATACAGTGCTTGATTTGTGCTCGGGCTTTTCAAAGGCTGAGATGATAGACGAGAAGATCATGGATGTAGTGACAGCAGTCAGCGGAAGCTCACCGGCATATGTGTTTATGTTTATCGAGGCTATGGCAGATGCAGCTGTAGCAGGCGGCATGCCAAGGAGCCAGGCATATACATTTGCAGCTCAGGCAGTGCTTGGAAGCGCAAAAATGGTTCTCGAGACAGGAAAGCATCCGGGCGAGCTCAAGGATATGGTGTGCTCACCTGCCGGAACCACTATCCAGGCTGTGCGTGTGCTTGAGGAAAAGGGCATGAGAAGCAGTGTTTTTGAAGCTATGATGAAATGCCTTGATATCTCCCGCAAAATGTAGTAGAATTATTGCATTGAGTTAAAGGAGAAAAGCAATGAGTCAGGCAAAGGTTGATAAATATAAGAATGAAAAGGCAAATCGTAAAAAGACAAATGCCAGAAATAAAGTAAAGCGTGTTATAGCACGAATTGTTGCAGCTGCGGCTGTAGTCGCATTGGTAGGCTGGGGCGGTTACTCCGGATATCAGTACTATGAGAAGAGTCGTCCGGTGAACTGCTATTACGCGGATATCAGTGCTGTCAGCGATTATCTACAGGGATTGTCTGCAGACAGTGAGCAGTAGATTATATTTTTGATACATAACATATATTTTACGATTTATATGATTAAGTTAAAATACCTCGCAGGTTACTGCGAGGTATTTTCAGTTTTTGAAGAATCCCCGGGCTCTTTTTGGGATTCAGATACAGTCTTTGCATTTTCTTCGGTATTTGAGGTGTCAGATTTTTTTGCTTTGGAGAGTGTGTTATCAATTGCGTTGAGCAGCACTTTGGAGGTGTACTGACTTGTGTTTGCGTAGGAAATATTATCGGTGGATTGATTTTGCACAATCTGCGATACGAGCTCGTTCATCGCAGGCTCAACAAGCGGATACATGGTTTCCACCGAATCAGTCATGTTTTCAAGGCTTATGGAGTTAATATTATTGCTGTCCACCGCCACAGACACATCGATAGCCGCCCCACCCAGCGCTACAGATGTGTTGTACACACCCGGTGTATACATGCCGGTTTCTTCCACCTTGGGCTTTGGTTCATCACCTGAAAAATAATATGTAGCAGCGAAAATTATCAGAAGAAGCAGTATGCCAAGGAGCACTCCGGTCAGAATGACATGCTTCATTTTTACAACAACGATTTTTGTTTTTGCACTCATATGCGCCTCCTGTGGTTGTTTTATATATAATATGTGTGGGGATGCAAAAGTATGACAGATATTCCTGTCTATAACGAAAAAGAGATATCCATCAAGGATATCTCTTTATGTTATAAGAGCGATAGACTGGCGCAAGACGTCCGGGGGACGTCTGTTCTGCGCCGACCGTTTCACGGCTTCCGGGGGGATCCTGAAATCCTTATGCAAATGTATAAGCTATACTAGGTACATAATCAATGATGCATCCGTTGATAAAAACCAACACAATTTAGGAGAAATTAAAGGTTGAGAACTAAAACAACTATCACTTTCCAGGAATTGATATGCAGGATGCCTTAGAGTGTTTAAACAAACGCAAATTTTCTTAACCAAATAAGTGGTTAATTAACCATTTTGTAACTATTCAAAGCCAAATGTTTTAGTCTTTATTTACATTTGTGTGTCTAATGTATAAACAGTATAATTATACATTTCACGAATTGCGTATGCAATTAGAAAATCAAGTAGTCCAAATTCCATAAAATGAAATTTTAGGGCAAATTACAGACATTAGCTTGGCTGTAGTATTTTTAAACAACATGTGTTAGACTACTGTTATACAAATCGGAATATAGTGAGGGACTATAAATACCATTACTTCATAATGGAGAGGTGAGATTTTATGTATTATAGTAATCCTCAGAGGTACAAAAATGGAGATAGATAATTGGCAGACTATGATGCTAATTTTTGAGGTGGTGTGTAGAATTTTCAAAAAACAAGGAGGAAAATATGGAACGGTTTATTCGGAAATTATTTGGTTTAACCTTTAGTGCATTATTGGCAGGTGTGCTTTTAGTAGGTTGTATTTCGAATGATTTAGGAGATGAAAAATCTATGAACATAAAGATAGATGGGATAGAACAGATTACAGTATCAACTCAAACTACCGGACAGAAACAAGATGTTATAATAGAAAAAGAAAAATATGAGGATTTGATAAGTAAACTTAATTCGTATTCGTTAAAAGAAATAACAGATGAAAAATATAAAGGATGGCAGTATTTGATTAAAATAGAAAAAAAGGGGGGAGAAATTACTCTAATATGTTTTATGGATAATAAAGTCAAAGTGAATGACATCGTTTATGAAGTTAGAGATTACAATATTGATGACTTTTCATATCTGTTTGAGTGAATTTTGAAACGAACGTAAAAGTGATGAATCAAAATAAAACGCCAATGAGAATTTTTCTCATAGGCTGAACAAAGATAATGATAAATGATTTTTTACGAAAAAAGCGGCTATCTCAAAGGATAGCCGCTTCAACTGTAGACAGAAGTATTTCTATAACTTAATTTTTCAAAAACAGAAACCTTAAAAAAAGCAGTATTATTAAAATGATAGAAACATATTTTTCTGTTTTACTGACTGTTTGCATAGGAAAGTATTTCTCTCTACAGAAAGAGTAAATCATGCTACAAGCAAGTGAAATAG